>Ga0074197_1000285_pt1 | contig 70068 bp, 58 predicted proteins | sample EPASupsiteSAE305_FD_64526 | JGI IMG/M metagenome (GOLD analysis project Ga0074197, IMG submission 64526) | Bioremediated contaminated groundwater microbial communities from EPA Superfund site, New Mexico - SAE3-05 reassembly with SPADES | ecosystem: Environmental > Aquatic > Deep subsurface >... | reverse complement strand
TAGGGGGACAGCAACCGTTACCACCGTGGCCGCAGCCCCGGGCACCTTTCCAGCCGGTGGTCCGATTGCGGTCAATGACAGAATTTCCGTCCCGGTGGCCGATCCCCGGTTGAGTGTGTCTATTCCTGTGTTCAGGAACGACACCAATGGTCCCGTACCCTCCACGATACGGATTGTAACCCGGCCTACGAAAGGCACTATCAGGTTTGCGCAACCCGGAAGAGTTATCTATACTTTCACAGGGGCTAAGGCGGTTGGTACCGACACTTTTAGCTACACGGTCAGTAATGCGGTCGGTGCGGCCGGAATTAGGTCCAATGTGGCAACCGTGACAGTGAGAATAGTCCCTTAACAAAAAAACATGACCTGCAGCGCAGGCGAAATGCCGGGGAATTCCCGTTGAGGGAATTCCCCGGATCCATCGGACAACAGGGTTGACAGGCGGTGATCAGTGGAATGATTCGACATGTTCATCACGGCCTGCGAATCCAAGCAAATGACGAGGCGTCTTTTATCGGCCTGAGTTGCCGAAACGGACAGTAATATGGCGATAACTATAAAAAAAGGAGGTTTCCGATGGAACTTGATAGACGACGGTTCATAAGTTCCGGGGGTGGCATGGCGGCCTTCATCAACCGGGCCATGTTACCCCCTCAATCTGCTGAAAACGTAGTGGAAAACCAAAACCAAGTTTGACGGAATAATAAAAGAAAGGAGGTCGTTATGAACAAAAAAAATCTAACCAGAAGGCAATTTTTGGAGTGGGGGGCGATATGTGGGGCAGGAGTCGCTTTCAGCGGAAGCGTGCTCGGCAAAGCTTTCGCCGAGGTTGTTCCTCCCCCCGGCCTTCCACCGGAGACTGCTTGCGGGATTCAGGAAGTAATGCCGACCAGCCCGTTTATCATCAGGCCGTTTCGTGACAGACTGCCGATACCGAAGGCCATGGCTCCGGGATGGCGGCCCGATCCCACGCTTCCACCCGACCAGACCCAGACGGATTGGACGGTGCGGAGAGCGAGATTCCTGGCGCCTGACGCTCCGACAGACGTCGTGCCGCCGGGCGGTGTTGTCGTGCCCGGTCCTGGAGTGCATCAGCAGGACTCATACGGACAACTAGCAGCGGGATCCGTGCTCCCCGACGGTCAAACCGTTCCAGTGCCTCACGACGGGACCCACCAGGTCTGGCCGACCCCCGCGGGTCAGAATTTCGATCGCCTTGAGAAGAACTGGCCGGCCGCGGGTGTGGAACCGATTCTTTATCACATCAGGGTGCAAGTGGCGCAGCATAGCATCACCACCTCCAAGGTGCGGCCCATTGATGCGGGAGGCAGGCGCGTCGTCCCGCCGGCCGCCTCCGGCATTGTGCTTGACGAAATAGGCAATGCGACCTTGCCGCCCAGCACTATTTACGGTTTCAACGGGACCTTTCCCGGGCCGATGATCAATGCCGAATACAAGCAGCCGGTCATCGTCCGTTTTGAGAACGATCTCGACAGGAACCCCGATAACCTCGACCGTTCGGACTTCGGGGCGCCCGACTGGGCCTTCCTTTGCCACCTCCACAACGGCCATACGGCGCCCGAAAGCGACGGCAATCCGCACTACATGCAGATCAACGAGGGCGGATACGTCCCGGGCGACTGGGTCGACAATCTCTATCTCAACTATCCCGCGGGCGGTGATCCCAGGGAGAAACAATCTTTCCTGTGGTTCCACGATCATCGCATGCATCACACAGGGGCGAATGTCTACAAAGGCATGGTCGGCCTCATGCCCATATATGATCCTATCAAGGATTCGGGAGACGAGACCACCGGATTGCGCCTGCCGGGCATTCGGACTGATAATGCGGACGGATCCTTTGATGTCAAGTACGATATACCGATGGCCTTCTATGACTGCGCCCTGGACGACGGCATCACGCCTCACGGGGACCTTCATGTCGAGGATGCGGTTTGTGGCGCTCTCCATCCGGAGCAGTGGGGAAAAACCTTCTTCAAGCACTATCCCAACCATGGTTTCGTGGGCGACATCTTTACGGTAAACGGAGTAGCTTTCCCAGTCCTCCCTGTTTTTCAACGGAAATATCGTCTCCGTTTCCTGGGCGCCTCGGTGGCGCGTATCTATGAGCTTTGTCTCATGACGTCCGCCGCCGGCCCGCAGCAGAGGCCGGGGACCCAGGGACAGTGGCAGATCCCCGACGGAGTGCTGGCCACCCCCTTAACCCAGATCGCGTGCATGGGAGGTCTGCTGCCCACCCCGATCCTCCGTGATGCCATCGAAGTCTGGCCTGCAACCCGAAATGAGCATGTGGTCGACTTCTCGCAATTCCCTCGGGGCACCGTGCTCTACCTCACCAACATCCTGGCGATGCCCAATGGGCGGTTGCCCGTATTCCGCCCTGGCGTTGCCCCTAATGACCGGCCCTATAAAGTGCCGGTGTTGAGGATCGTTGTCGGCGGTCCGCCTCCCGAGGCGGATAACAGCCTCATGCCCATACCGGGCGTGACGCAACTGCGAGCGATGCCGGTTATCCCCAACGCGGCTGCTCGGGCCGCACTGCCGCATGCGGAATTCATCCTGAAACGTTCGGGTAAGCTTGGTGATGAGAATCAATGGGTCATCAACGACCTGGCTTTTGATCCCCTCATCCCGCTGCATACGGTCACGAGAGGTCAGCCCGAGATTTGGACCGTCACCAATGGCGGCGGCGGCTGGGTCCATCCGATGCACATGCACCAGGAGGAGCATCGCGTTCTCAGACGTGTTGGCAGTTTAGCAAACAGATTCCCGGACGACAGCGGCAAGTCGGATACCGTCAACCTGGATCCCGGCGAGTCGGTGACGTTCTATCGGAATTTCAGGACGTTTACCGGCCGGTATGTGGCCCACTGCCACAACCTCGCCCATGAGGATCACAACATGATGTACGGGTGGGAGATCGTTGATCCGACACCGCCGACGCCGTAAGAATTACTTTTAATCAACCCGAGGGCCCCGGCGCTTCCACGCCGGGGACGATTACCAAGCCCCGCGGCGACGCGGGGCTTTCCTTTGCTTACGAGGAGGCGCATGAAACTAAGACAACTGATTGGCGTGTGGACTGTAGTATTCGCCCTATTGCTGATAGCTCTGTCCGCGGAGGCGGGGACGGAAGTAAAGCGGACCTTGGAAAAATACACGGTTCCGGACGTGACTCTTTTTAACCAGAACGGACAAAAAATCAAGCTGCGCTCTCTTCTCGATCCCAGCAAACCCGTGGTCATCGATTTTATCTACACAACCTGCACCACCATCTGTCCCGTGCTCTCGGCGAATTACCTGAATATACAAAACAAACTCGGAGAAGCCTCGGACACGATCCAGCTTGTCTCGATTTCGATTGATCCGGAAAACGATCGGCCTGAGCAGATGTTGAAATACATGCAGATGTTCAAGGCCAAAAAAGGGTGGGATTTCCTTACGGGAAGCCGTGACGATATCATTCTGGTCCTGAAAGCCTTTGACGCCACCATAGTGGACAAGATGTCCCATATTCCTCTGTATATCCTTCACGGTCCGAAGACTGACGACTGGGTTCGCATCCACGGCATGATCGGTGCGTCCAATCTCATGAACGAGTTAAGGAGCCTGCAAAAATGAAAAGACTGCTGCTTACAATTGCCGGACAGTGTATTCCTTTCTTTTTTCTGCTCTTTTTGTTTATCCAACCGGCTGTTGGCGCGGAGGGCAAACCGGAGGTTGCAAAACCTCCTGCAGGATTGTCGACCGAAGAGGCGCTCCGCCTCGGGGAAGCGATGTACCGGAAGGGAATGCTTCCCTCGGGTGAACCGATGACGGGTTTTGTCCAGGGGGATATCGAGGTGAAAGGACAAATGCTCACCTGCGCCAACTGCCACATGCGGAGCGGGCTCGGTTCCTTTGAAGGGCAGGTCAACACCCTTCCCACCAACGGCGACAAACTGTATATCCCCCTCCGGACCGGATACGATCTCCCCGGCACCAGCATGGGAAGACGGCCGCTCGACTTCCCGAGGCCGGCGTACACGGACGAGGCCTTGGCAACTGCATTGGGGCAGGGGATCGACCCGACCGGGCGGGTGCTGCTCGAGACCATGCCGCGCTACGTCTTGAATGACCGTGAGATGGAAATCATGATCTTCTACCTCAAGAACCTCTCCTCAACCTACTCGCCCGGAGCAACCCAGGAAGAACTCAGGTTGGCCACGGTCGTGTCGGAAGGGGTGAAGCCCGAGGACCGGAAATCGATGCTCGAGCCGATGATGTCGTTTGTTAAACGTTATCCCCGGAAAGTGACTCTCGACGTGTGGGAGCTGAAAGGGCCGCGGGAAACCTGGCAGGAACAGCTTGCGCATTATTATCAGCAACAGCCCGTGTTCTTGCTTTTGGGAGGCATGGTAACAGGAAGCTGGAGCCCCATACATGAGTTCTGCGAGAAGAACAGGATCCCCTCCATCTTCCCGATTACGGATTTGCCGGTAATTTCTGAGAACGACTGGTATACGCTCTATTTTTCCAAGGGCTACTATCAGGAAGGCGAGGCCGCGGCAAAATATCTCGGGCGTGGACTTGAACCTCCTCTGGATAAGCCGATCGTCCAGGTTTTCAGGGAAAATGACGAAGGGAAGGCCCTGTCGCAGGGCTTTACAGACTCTTGGCAGAAGCTTGGCACCACACCTTTGATCAATAAGACGATCGCCGCAAACGAGACAATCGGAGTCGATTTCTGGAAGAATCTTTCCGTCGCGCACCGGGATGCGGTGCTGCTCATCTGGCTCGGGTCAGAAGACCTGGCAGGCATCGAATCGCTGGGTGAGCTCCAGGAAAAGCCCTTCATGGTTATTGTCTCTTCGACAATGTATGGCAAACCTCTTTCGTCTCTTTCAGACAAGATTCGCGGTTTCACCTATATAACCTATCCGTACGGCCTGCCGGAGGAAAGGGAGATGGTTCTGGCTTCCGTGGAACGGTTTTATCGGTCCAGAGATGTCCATCCCGCGAACAAGGCGATCTCAATGAAGGTCTATTCGTACTTTCATCTGTTTTCGCAGGCTTTTAACGGCATGAAGAACAATCGCTACCGGGATTTTTTTCTTGACCTGCTGGATATGCTGGAGGATCAAGTGGGCTACAGCGTAATGTATCCCAGGCTGAGCTTCGGCCCCGGACAGCGGTATGCATCAAAGGGCTGCTATATCGTCACGCTCACCGAAGGTCCGGAGCCCAAGCTCATAAAGAAGACTGACTGGATCATATTTTAACCGGTCTCCGCATCTGGTCTTTGATTGTCATAACAGCCTTAACAGGCTGTCCACCTGAAGAGTTAAAGAGTTATATAAAGGTATCGGGGAGGTTTTATGAAGGCGCTAATTGTGAGTATGTTGATATTCGGCCTTTCTGTCTCATGCGTGTCGGCAGGTGAGAAAAAGCCGATAGAACCTACACCGCAGGACAAATGTCCGGTGTGCGGCATGTTTGTGGCGAGGTTTCCTGATTTTCTCGCGCAGGTCATCTTTAAAGACGGCTCATACGCGGTCTTCGACGGTGCAAAGGATATGTTCAAATATTACCTGGACATGGCACGCTACAATCCCGCGAAGAAAGAGTCCGACATCGACTCCATATACATGATGGACTATTATACCCTTACTCCCATCGACGGACTGAAGGCCTATTACATAATCGGCAGCGATATGTACGGGCCCATGGGGAAAGAACTCATTCCCTTCGAGAAGGAGGCCGATGCACAAGAGTTCATGAAAAATCATCACGGAAAATCCATGGTCAAATTCGGGGAAGTCACGACTGCAATGCTGAAGGAAATGGACTGACCTTCATGAGAAAGTCAAGCGGCTACCTCCTGTACGTTTTGGTCAACCTTGTTGTATTATGCCTGGTGTTTGTCCACGCCGCGTATACACGGGAGGGAGCATCCGGCATGCTGAGGGAGAAAAACGGCTTGGTAAAGAGGCTTGAGCTGACCGACCTCTGCCTGTTCACCGATGCCCGATACACAAGGCATCCGGCCATGGCTGACATGAACAGCGCCTTCCAGGACATGCCCATGGCTTTCGAACATTTTCCCTCGGGCTCCCTTATGCCCCCACCTCCGCACTTAAGGAGACAACATGGGACGTATTGAGGCGCAGAGAAACATCCTCGATTTCACCCTGTCATCGCTCTTAAGGAGAAAGGGCAAGAATTTGACGCTGGTGATTGTTTATACCCTGGTCGTTTTTCTGCTTGCCTCGGTCATGTTTTTCACCCATTCCATCCGCAAGGAAGCCGCATTGGTCTTAAGCGAGGCGCCCGAGATAGTCGTGCAGAAACTTGTTGCCGGCCGGCAAGACCTCATCCCGCTCGATTACATCGACAAGATCAAGGCAATACGAGGGGTAAGTTCGGTTAAGGGCCGTCTGTGGGGATATTACTTCGACGCGGCCATCGGCGCAAACTACACCCTGATGGTGCCGGCCGAGGCGCAGATAGGCCCGGGCGCCATAGAGATCGGTGACGGCGTAGCGCAGATCCGCAAAATCTCCCAGGGCGACCTGTTCACAATGAGGGGATATAACGGCGAGGCGATGTTGTATCAGGTCGAGCGGGTCTTTTCCGCGGAGTCGGTGCTGGTGTCCTCCGACCTGATCCTGATGAGCGAGAAGGATTTCAGGCACCTGTTTCAGTTTCCCGAGGGGCAGGTGACCGATCTTACCCTCAAGGTCAGGAATCCCCGAGAAATGAGCACCATTGCCCAGAAGGTGGCGGACCTTCTCCCCGGAACACGACCGATCATCAGGGATGAGATTTTGCGGACCTATGACTCGGTTTTTGACTGGCGGGGAGGTATTCTCATCGTTATGCTTTTTGTTGCGGTCCTCTGCTTCATTATTTTCGCGTGGGACAAGGCTTCGGGGCTCAGCGCCGAAGAGCGGAAGGAGATCGGCATCTTGAAGGCGATCGGCTGGGAAACTTCGGACGTCATCCTGATGAAGTTCTGGGAGGGGGTGGTTATATCGCTCTCTTCCTTTCTCCTGGGAATAGTGCTCGCCTACCTGCATGTCTTCTTCACTTCATCGATCCTTTTCGAGCCGGTGCTGAAGGGATGGTCGGTCCTTTATCCCGACTTCAAGCTCGTACCCTTTGTCGATGCCTTCCAGATCTCGACCCTCTTTTTTCTGACCGTCATGCCGTACACCGTGGCGACCATTCTTCCTTCATGGCGAGCCGCCACGGTCGATCCGGACTCGGTAATGAGGGCATAGCAATGATTGAACTCACAAACATCCGGAAAGTCTTCAACGCGGGCAAACCCAACGAATTCGTGGCTGTCCGGGGCGTGAGCCTGGAGATCGTCGCCCGGAAGGTGACGATCCTCAAGGGCCCGAGCGGTTCGGGAAAGACAACCCTCCTCAGCATCCTCGGGTGCATGACCCGGCCGACCTCAGGGCGGATCATGCTCCATGATCGGGAGATAACCAGCCTTCCCGAGCGGTTTCTGACCGAGATCCGGCGTAATACCTACGGGTTTATTTTTCAGCAGTTCAATCTGATCAAAGGCATCACCGCCCTCGAGAATGTGATGGCCCCGGCCTATCCTCGCGGCGAGAAGCATGCCCTGTTGAAACAGAGGGCCATGGATCTGCTCGAGGTTTTCAGCCTCGGCAACAAGGCCTCGTCCAGGATTGAATGGCTCTCGGGCGGTGAAACCCAGCGAGTGGCTATCGCCCGGGCCTTGATCAATGATCCGGAGATCATTATCGCCGACGAACCGACCGCGCATCTGGATACAAAACTCTCCCATGAATTCATGGACACAATGCGGCGGCTGAAGGATGAAGGACGGACTATTCTCATTGCCAGTCACGACCCGATTGTGTACGCGTCGGATCTGGCGGACAGCGTGGTCGAGATGAGAGACGGAAGCGTCGTCTCCGCGACGGTGGGGCAGTGATCCTTCACCCTCCCATAATCGCCCTGCTGCTCGGATCTTTCCTCACGAGTGCCATGCTTTTGCTCGCCGTCTGGTACGGCGTGCAGATCGTAAGGAAATGGAATATCAATAGCGGCAGCGAACTGCAACTCGGTCTTGAAAGAAAAACCTATCTCATCTCGACCATCACCAGTTATGCCTTCGGCTTTCAGCTGCTCTCCTTCTTTCTGTTTATCTACACGGCCGATGACCTGGCCCGGCTCTTTGTCGGAGCAATGTGCGCCGTCGGTTCCCTGTATGTCAATGCCTACGGATATCCGACGCTTATTCTCAAGATTATCAACTTCCTGCTCGCCGGCACCTGGCTTATTCTTAATTATACCGACAACAAGGCGTATGACTATCCGCTTATCAAGAAGAAATATCTGCTGCTCCTTATTATCACGCCGTTCATCCTGGCTGAAATGACGCTGCAGGCCATATATTTTTTGCAACTCAGCCCCAATGTGATCACCTCCTGCTGCGGTAGCCTCTTCAGCACCGAGGCTCCGGGCGTGACTTCAAGCCTGGCGGCACTACCGAGCATCCGGATGAAAATTATTTTCTATTCCTGCATGGGCGGGACGCTTTTATCGGGCATCTGGTTTTATCGCACCATCGGCGGAATAGGGTATCTTTTTTCTTTTTTGAGCACGGCCGCTTTTTTTGTCTCGATTGCGGCGCTCATCTCCTTTATTTCCCTCTATTTTTATGAAATGCCCACCCATCATTGCCCCTTTTGCATCCTCCAGAAAGAATACGGGTACATCGGCTATGTGCTGTATGCCCTGCTGCTTATCGGGGCGGTTTCCGGGATGGGAATCGGCGCAATACTGCCCTTCAGGAAAATAGGCAGTCTCGGCCGGGTCATGCCGTCGATATTGCGCAATCTCACCCTCGCGGTTCTGATCTCGTATGCCCTGTTTGCGCTGATCGCGACCTACCGAATCGTATTCTCGAGCTTCAAACTGGAGGGATATTAATTTCGCGCTTCTTTTCTCCACTGGTATAGTCCTGGATGCTGCAGGGGCAGTTGGAAGCTTGAAAATAAAAGTTTTTTGCACGCGGGTGGAAATTGACGATATCCCCATTTTCTTGACATATGATTTCAACTCGTGTTCTGATTGCTTTAGTCTTGTTTTCTTGTCGGAGGCGAGCGATAAGCGAGCTTGAACAATTGAACAATGTTTCTTTCCCAATGACCAATACGAGGATTACAGGCAGGGAACCTGGCAGAGCATCCTCTTCGTTAAACACATATGGAACCCGATAAAAAAATGTCTGAAACTAAAGAATTTGTATGTTCAACCAACGTAATCCGGCATCGCGCTACTGTCACTCGAGCGCGCCGTGAAGCACAGAATGGCCATCGTGCCGTAATTGTTTGGTTTACCGGATTTTCAGGTTCGGGTAAATCCACGTTGGCCCATGCCGTTGAAGAATCCCTACATCAGAGAGGTTGCCGCACTTTCGTGCTGGATGGTGATAACGTGCGTCACGGTCTGTGCGGCGATCTACATTTTTCAGCCGAGGACCGGCGAGAAAACATTCGTCGTATCGGCGAGATGGTCAAACTCTTTATCGAAGCTGGAGTGATCGTGCTTACAGCCTTCATCTCCCCTATCCGTGCTGATCGAGAAAGGGTGCGTGGTATGGTTGCGCATGGTGATTTTATCGAAATATTTTGCGACACATCGATCGATATCTGCGAAACCCGTGACGTCAAAGGTCTCTATAAAAAAGCCAGAGCTGGATTGATTCCAGAATTTACAGGAATATCAGCTCCTTATGAAGTTCCTGAAAATCCTGAACTCGTTGTGAATACCGGTACGGAAGAATTGAGTGACTGTGTGGAAAAAGTCGTCAATCTGATTATAGATCGTGGAATATGTGTAAAATGAACCTATTCCTCGAAGCTGACTAATCAATACGGAGGCCGCGGCTAAGTCGGGCAACATTGCGCCCAGGTTTTGGTCGGATTTGGTTGTGGCGACCAGCAACAGCCAAAGATGGCCCCAGGATGAGAAGGAAGATGTTCAGCTAATTTGCGACCAGGCCTTAAGTCGTGCAGTAAGGCGCTGGATTCAGGACGTTGGAGGAAATGATCGTACTTGGTGACTTTATTTTTTTAAGGAGGCTGCCAGTATCAATCAGCAAATCTCTCGAAAAATCGCCCGATCCGCTTTGTTTCTTGGTGAAAAATCAGTTTTTCAGTCCGGATCAGAGGGAGCCATGACCGTCATCAACGTACGTACGCGCTCTAGGCACTCAGGCGTATCCACACCCGGGCCGGTTGGCGCGACTTCGAAGACGCGAATATGTAACCCTGCGGTAAGCAGGCGGAGCTGCTCCAATTTTTCAGCGTGCTCGACCATCGGTTGAGGCAATCCGGCATACGCTGCCAGCACCTCACGACGGTAGGCGTATATGCCCACGTGCCTGAGATACCGGGTTACGTCGGCGTCACGCGGGTAGGGAATAGGCGAACGACTGAAGTACATGGCATCTCTGTTTGCCCTCAGCACCACCTTCACGATGTTGGGGTTGGTCGCTTCTTCGGCTGGGATGGGGTGACAAAGCGTGCCCACTTGTACCGAGCTGTCTGCCCACATGCCCGCTGCCAGCTTGGCGATATCGCCGGGCCGTACCAATGGTTCGTCACATTGCAGGTTGATGTATACATCCGCCTCGGTATGGGTCATCACTTCGGCCAGGCGGTCAGTGCCCGAGGGGTGATCGGGCGAAGTCATCAAACAGCGCCCGCCGAATGCGTGCACAGCATCCATCACCCGTACGTCATCGGTTGCTACCAGCACAAGTTGCACCTGTGGTACTTGCAGCGCCCGTTCGTACACATACTGCACCATCGGTCTGCCCAGGATATCGGCGAGGGGCTTTCCGGGTAACCGCGTTGAATTATAATGTGCCGGAATGACAATAATTAAACGTTTTTTTATGGAATTATTCACGGCGTGCCACTCCTCTTTATAACCTGAAGAAAAACCATCTCTTAAGTGCTTTCCCTTGGAATAACAAGCCAAATTTTTCATTGTACTATGTTGAATTTATGGAAGTATAATTTGTTCGATTCGGCAATGTGTTGATTTTGTGAACTTTTTTAACTGCAATACGATGTTGGATGTTCTGTTAAAACAACGATGTTGTTTTGAAAAATGTCGTTGTGATTTGATAAGGTTACATTGCTTATGTTTTTACTTGACGATATCAAGGCCACCCAGTTTACTATTTGTACTTTTTAAAAATTCGTTTCGCTCGAGGGGCAACATTTTTTAAAAGTATAAAGGTCTCGTTGTCCTCAAAAAATGTGTCAGAGCGAGGAAAACACAGTGCGACTGACAACCAAATACATGTCACCTTCCTGTTACCCTGTCCAATTACAACCAATGATTGATGAGCTAGATATCCTGTGAATACTATAACCATGAAAACAGCCCGTGAAGACAGCAAGCCTTCCAGGAAACGATTTTTTGCACGTATTGGCGATATGAACCGACTGTTTCTCCTCGCCGTCGTTTTACCCACGTTCATCTCCGCCATTTACTTCGGGCTCATTGCTTCCGATGTGTATGTATCCGAATCCCGATTCATAGTACGCACTCCTGATCGGCAGGCTACGGCTTCCCCATTAAGCGCGCTTCTTTCCACGGATACGAGCTTTGCTCACGCGACTGCCGATAGTTATACCGCACAGAATTTCATTCTCTCCCGTGACGCACTCAAATTGCTCAACGAGAAATTCGATATCGCCAAAGCTTTTTCCAGCCCCAATGGCGATATTCTTAATCGTTTTCCCGGGTTGGATTGGTGGAACAATAGCTTTGAAGATTTCAGCCTCTACTATCAAAACAAGGTGGTGTCGTTGCAAGTTGATAGTGTATCTTCAATTTCCACACTTGTTGTTCGCGCTTTTTCCGCGGAAGATGCTTTTCGAATCAATCAACAACTTCTGGAAATTAGCGAAACGCTCATTAACCAACTCAATGAACGCGGCCGGCAGGACATGATCCGTTTTGCCATGATTGAAAAAGCATCGGCGGAGCAAGTAGCCAAGGCGGCCGCCCTGGCTCTCTCCATCTATCGAGACCAAAAGGTCATTATCAACCCTGAACAACAATCCACCATTCAACTGCAGCAAATCGCCAAACTGCAAGATGAATTGGTTACAACTCAAGCGCAACTTACGCAACTGCAGACCTTTACCACCAACAATCCCCAGATACCCTCCCTGCAACAGCGGGTTCAAAACCTACGGCAGGAAATTGTGACGGCAACGCAACAGGTGGCGGGTGGAAAGCGCTCCTTGGCCAACAAAGCGGCTGAATATGAGCAACTTATCGTGGAGCGTGATTATGCCGACAAACAACTCACCAGTGCAATGGCATCCTTGGAGCAAGCACGCAACGAAGCCCAGCGCCAGCAGCTTTACCTGGAGCGCATCGTCCAACCCGGCAAACCGGATAAGGCCATGGAACCTTTACGGATTCGCGGTATATTCATTACCTTCATGCTCGGTCTGATTGCCTGGGGTATTCTTGCCATGCTTATCGCGGGTATCAAAGAACATCGGGATTGATTATGGCGACCGGCTCCATCTCTCTGTATCGTTCTCTGACGATTCAGTTCCGCGTCGTTGGCGCTTTGCTCATGCGCGAGACGCTTACTCGCTATGGACGACACAATATCGGAGTGCTTTGGCTCATAGGCGAACCCCTGCTCTTCATACTGGGGGTTTCGATTATGATGTACGTTGCAAGACTGGGCGCGCTCTTCCCTGTCCCCTTGATTGCCTTTATTATCTCCGGTTATTCCTCGGCCTGCCTCTGGCGCAACGCAGCCGCACGCTGCATCCGTGCTCTTGAGCCGAATCAGGCGCTCATGTATCACCGCAATGTCCAAATACTCGACATCTTTATTTCACGGGTGCTGTTGGAGCTGATTGGAGTTACGGCATCGCTTACCGCCTTGACGGTGTTCTTTGTATCCATTGGCGCCATGTCGTGGCCACAAGATATGATCCTGGTCTTTGGCGGGTGGGCGCTGTTGTGTTGGACTGGATTTGCGCTGGCATGCATCGTGGGTGTGTTCTCCGAGCGTTCGAGGTTCTTTGTCAGTATTTGGCAAATGGTGAGTTTCCTCCTGTTTCATGCCTCCGGTGCTTTATTCATGGTGGACTGGCTTCCTCGCGGAATACAGGATGCGATCTTGTGGGTGCCCATGGTGCACGGAGTGGAAATGGTTCGGCACGGCTATTTTGGCACAATCGTTCCCACCCATGAAAACCCGATGTACTTGGTAGCGGCGAACTTGTTTCTGACTCTGATCGGTCTGGCGCTGGTGCGTGCCTCAGGGCGGAGGATACAATCCCGATGATCGAATTGTCCCAAGTCACTAAAACCTACCGGACACGGCATGGCTATCACTCTGTGTTGGATGGAGTCAGCTTTATCGTGCATCCGGGGGACAAAATAGGCATCATTGGGCGTAACGGTTCCGGCAAATCAACCCTGATCCGGATCTTGAGTGGTGCCGAACAACCCACCAGCGGGCAGATTCACCGAGGCATGAGCGTGTCCTGGCCATTGGCGTTTGGCGGCGCCTTTCAAGGGGGGTTGACCGGACTGGATAATCTCAAATTCATTTGTCGCGTTTACGGAGTGGATTACCGCGACAAAATCGCCTATGTCGAAAATTTTTCGGAGCTCGGGAAATACCTGCGCGAGCCTGTAAAGACCTATTCCGCAGGCATGCGTGCACGCCTGGCCTTCGCCGTATCCATGGCGGTAGATTTTGACTGTTTTTTGATCGATGAAATCACCGCGGTGGGAGATACTCGCTTTCATGCCAAATGCCAGGATGAATTATTCGAGAAACGCAAAGACCGAGCATTTATCATTGTATCACATGAGATGCGCAAGCTTCGTGCGCAATGTCAGCGGTTCTGTGTGTTGAACAAAGGAAAACTCTTTGAATTTCCTGAATTTGGCGGAGCCTTCAGATATTACAACATAAATTGTCGATGAATTCGCAAAGGGTTCAAACCAATGTCACTCTCCACAAAGGCAGACGTCCATAACCAATAAAAAAGCAGATGATTCCCGCCGAGTCGGGAATGACGGCACTTAGACGATTCTCAAATTTTTATAAGACTGTAACTTGTCAAATTTATTCTGTGCTCTTCAATATTATAAGCACAATTTAATAATCCTAGTTTCTGGAATTAGTATAGAGTAATGAATCATCATGAAAGTCAAAATATCGAGCAAGAATACTACACCATCCAGAAAGTATTGCTGCCTGTAGACAACTCCAACGCAGAACTTTACCTTAGGTTCATTAACGGTTTTGCGGGAATAGATGAACATCAGGTGGTGATGGAAAAAGGTGCAAAGGTTTCGTTCAACACCTATTTCAATTCATTCTATCAAAACTATTGGGAAGAGTGTACGACCCTTATCTCGGATTTAGTCCTCCAGATAGAGTTTTCAGGAGCTATCAGGGTCGAGATATTTCGCGATACAAACAATGGAACGTGTCGATTAATTAACTGGAAAAAGTGCAGATCCGGTAAGGATGAAAAAGAGACCGTCCATATCCCGATTATGTACGACGCCGGCCTAAGTGTTGGCGGACGTTTGTTTATAGAGATTAAGGCGGATAAAAATTCGAAAATCAGTAATATCATTTTTCAAACCAGCGATACTCCCCGGCAAAAACCTTCACTCACGCTGACAATAAGTACTCATAACAGAGAAAAGGTTCTGTATCGCTCTCTTAAAAATATTCTCTCACATACTGACCTCCTATCTTCCCTTGCTAAAATCATCGTCGTCAACCAAGGATCTCCTTTCGTCTACAATGGTCTGGTGGAACTAATCGGCTGTACCGATTTGATCAAGCTCATTGAGCCTGATGGCCAGAAAAGCGAGAGCTGTATCAGCTTGGTTGTTCGTGAATGCTTGGAATACCGTGAAGCTACCCATCATGTGCTGATGGCGGACAATGCATTCATCGATGCCTGCGTTTTGAGCAACCTGAAAGACTTTTTGAGCTATGTCTCGCCGGACATCGTCGTAACCAGCCACATGCTCGATATATTGCGCCCTTGGTTGCTATACAGCGCTGATGCAATCGCAACGCCATATTCGCAAGCACATAACGATAGCATTGATCTCCGCGACCTTGACGCACTGGCTTCCTTCAACAAGTATCATCTTGCCAATGATACCCCGCGCTGGCTCTGCGCTTTCCCCACAGGGCATCTTAAAGAAGTTACGGTCCCGACGGCAATTTCCAGCCGTGCTGACGAGGTGGAACTCGGGTTTCAGTTTCGTGAAACAGGCATCAGGACTGTTGCCGTGCCGGGCATTGCCGTCTGGCATGACAAACCGGTAATTGATCGGAAATGTTATTCTTTGCAGGAAATTATGTTGCCTGTGGAGAAAACGATTTCGGAACTTTATCTGCGGATAATTAACGGCAATGTCGAGGTCGATAATCACCAACTCGTGATGGGACCGGGTGCAAAAGTTTCCTTCAACACCTATTTCAACTCCTTTTACGAAAGCTACTGGACCGAATGCACGGCCATTGAAGATATCGTCCTTCGGGTAGAGTTTTCGGGCTCCATTCATGTCGAAATCTTTCGGGATACCAAGCACCAGGGTGTGAGCAGGATCTTCAACGGAAAACTCAGTTCAGACGGAGCTGCTAAAACGCTCACCGATATTCAACTTTGTAGGGACGATGGCCTGAGCGAAGCCGGTCGTCTGTTTGTCGATTTGACCGCTGAAGTCGCGTCAAAAATCCGCAATATTGTTTTCCAGACCACCACATCACCCATACACGAACCATCGATTACGCTCGGGATATGCACCTTCAATAGAGAGCCTTTCCTTTATCGCAATCTCAACGCGATTTTGAATTATAAGGATGCGCTCCAGTCTATTGAAAAAATAATCGTCGTTAATCAGGGGCCGAGTTTTACCAATAAGGAATTGGCGGCGCTCATCGATCGCTCCGACCTGATTAAGCTGGTTGAGCAAAAAAATTTCGGGGGCTGTGGCGGGTTCACCAGGACGATGCACGAGAGCTTGGAGTTTCACGATGCTACTCATCATGTGCTGATGGACGACGATGCGGTCATTGATCCCCGTATATTGCATAACCTCGAAAACTTTCTTGCATACGCATCGCGAGACATCGTCGTCGGTGGCCACATGCTCGACCTGCTTCGACCATGGGTGCTCTACGAAGCCGGTGCAAATGTCAAACCCAACTCACGTATTAAGCTGTTGCACCATAACATTGACCTGCGATCCCTGGAATCGCTCTTGGTTTTCAATAAATGCCATTTTGTAGATTATAACGCCTGGTGGTTCTGTGCTATTCCCACCAAGCACATTAAAGAAGCCCGCTTTCCGGCGCCGATTTTCATCCGTGGCGACGATATGGAATATGGCGTTCGGCTTCAGGAAAAAGGGGTCAAAACCGTAGCCATGCCCGGAATCGCAGTTTGGCATGAACCTTTTTACGTGAAAGTGGGAGGCTGGCAAATCTATTACGATCTCCGTAACAGACTGATCATGGCCTCGGTGTATCCCCACCGGTTCTCGCTGGAGTCTCCCAAGAATGTGATATGGCTCATGATGCAAGCATTGGCTTTGCATGACTATTTTGGAGCCAGGCTTATATGCAAAGCTCTGCAGGATTATTTGAAAGGTCCGTCTTTGTTTGAAACGGACGCCGAGGCTATACATAAGGAAGTAACCCAGCTAGGTAAAATATTGAGCCCGGAATCGGTGGGAAGTACCGAAGGGTTCAATAAACCCAAGTTAACTTCCATGCCGAAGTCAGATCTGTCCACAGCGCTTCTGCTTGTACGCAGAATTATGACGCTTTTGTTGTCTTTCAATGCCGGCGAACGAAAGCCGATGTTGCTTATGGACAATGAAGCCAGCGTCGCGAATGTCGGACCATTCCCCTATGTGAAGACGAATGCAATCGGCAGTTATCGTCTTCTCTATCGTCCGAATCGCATCAAGCTGCAATCCTTGCTTGTCTTGTGCTTAAAGACATTCGCAGCCTACTTGCGCAATCGTAAGCAGGCTGCGGAGGCTTGGAGGATGGATATTGACCGTCTGCGCAGCGGCAAAGCATGGGCAAAGGTTTTCAACGCTGAAGGTGCCGCAGCGGATTCGGATATTGCATAAATGATGGTTTCGTAAAAAGTCGATCGCTGTCATTTCGACGAGCACAGCGAGGATAAATCTCGTCATAATTCTAGCGAGTTCTCACTACGCTCGAAATGACAAAACAGAGAGTTTTCCCTTTTTACGAGTTCATCATGAATAACGTGATCGACACTCATTTTAAGATGCGTCAAAGGCACGAACTGTTTGAAGTGAAGATACAAAATTAAAAAAATAATGAAATGCTTGCCGTTACCTCATTTTCGGGTTGAAGACAATGTCCATCACCTTGAGTTTGAAGAGGGGCATGTCTTCTACATTAGGTGTCAAGGGAAAGACTCGATCCTTCATGACACCTTACCTGCTTAAAATCTTTATGGGGCTGTGGTTATGATATTTTGTATAGTTGGGGCCGGTCTGTCAGGTGCTGTAATCGCCCGTGCACTTGCCGAGGGTGGCCATAAAGTGAGCGTGTACGATGAGCGGGACCATCTTGCCGGGAACTGTCATGCAATGCGTGATCCGAAGACAGGCATCATGGTCCACGTCTACGGTCCGCATATTTTCCACACAGACAACAAAGATGTCTGGGATTATGTTAATTCATATTGTGAAATGATGCCCTACACCAACCGGGTTAAAGCAGTTTCCGGGGGACGGGTTCATAGCCTTCCGATAAACCTTCTTACAATCAATCAATTTTTCGGAAAGACGTTTTCGCCAAAAGAAGCGCAAGCATTTCTCGCCGGCAAGGCCCGCAAAGATATTACAAATCCACGCAATTTTGAGGAGCAGGCCCTCTCCATGCTGGGAGATGAGCTCTATAACGCCTTCTTTTATGGCTACACCCGCAAGCAGTGGGGGGTGGAACCCGCGGTGCTGCCGGCTTCAATCTTAAAACGACTGCCGGTGCGCTTCAATTATGACGACAATTATTTTAAGCACAAATACCAGGGTATGCCCAAAGAGGGCTTTACCGCGATTGTTGAGAAGATACTTGATTACCCGGGTATTGATATTTTCCTGAATACAAAATTTGAGGACATTGATGCTTCAAGTTATGACCATGTGTTTTACAGCGGCCAAATCGACCGCTATTTTGGTTATTCTCATGGCAGGTTAGGTTACCGCACTCTGGACTTTGAGAAATTTTATGCTGATGGTGACTATCAGGGCACGGCTGTCATGAATTATTGTGATCAGCACGTTCCCTACACCCGCATCACCGAGCATAAGCATTTCGCCCCCTGGGAAGCTGATTCCTTCGACAAGACTGTCTGCTACCGTGAGTTCAGCCGGGAATGCGGAGAACTGGATATCCCTTACTATCCGATTCGCAGGGTAGAAGAAATGCGGCTTTTGACAGACTACGTTTCATTGGCGAATAGCCAGCATAAGGTGACCTTCCTTGGTCGTCAGGGGACATACCGATATCTTGATATGGACGTGACGATAGCTGAAGCCATGCAGGTTGCCAGCAAGACCCTTGTTCTGGCTCATTCCGCACATGACATCCCCGCTTTTTTCGTAAACCCTCTGGCCTAGCCGGTTCTGTGTGGTTTTTGGCAGTTTTTGGAATCTTGCTCGGTGAATTCTGACGTTATGGAGCGCCATGATTCCTCTTCCCCTCTACCTGGGCGCAACCTTGTTTTGGTGCGTACCGGAGCGAAGCACCGCATCTCGCCACTCTTGGGTATTCCTCGTGAACAGCGGAGTTGGGATCTGGCGGTCAGCCTCTATGACGATCTGACCCTTGGAGATGATGCATGTATCGATTTTAGGCATTATTATCGGGGGGGGAAATGGGATGGAATTTACTCGTTTTTTGCCGATAACCCCCATTTGCTGACCGTCTATGATTTTTTCTGGCTGGTGGATGATGATATCGAGACCACACATGCACAGGTGGAAGCGTTATTTCTGTATGTTCGCTCGCATAAGTTTGAGCTGGCCCAGCCTGCATTGACCCTGGATAGTTATTATTCCCATCGCTTGACGCTTCGTTGCCCCGGTTTTTCTCATCGCCATACCAATCTTATCGAGATCATGGCCCCTATTTTATCCAAACGGGTTCTCGAACAAGTGCTGTCTCTTTTTGCAACTACCCGAAGCGGTTTTGGAATTGATTGGTACTGGCAGCGCGTCGTCAAACGTCCTGAACATGCCATCGCCATCATCGATGCGGAACCGGTAGGGCACAGGCGCCCGTTGCGTCAGCATCTGCGAGGTATGATGCGAAGAGATGGCGTCTGCCCATATGTGGAACGGAAACAAATGGTAAAAAAACTCAACCTCAAACGCATCTATGCGATTGCTCCCGCCGGCATGCTGGAAGATGGACGAGTGGTGTCTTCCAGGCTTAGAATGGTTTGGCTCATGATCGGTTCGTATTGGAAGGTTAGACGTTTGATAACGGCTCGTCCCTGGACCATTGCAGACTTTATTATTTTTTGGTGGCGGCATATTTTTATGCTTCGCGGGCGGTAATTATGCTAGCTAAGTTGGTAACCGAAGAACTTTTAAATCAATTAGAAAGCTTCGGTGTTGCATTTTCTCCACAGCTTACCCGTAGAATTAAACTTGGGACTAAGCTTTATTATCATCATTCAACTGAGATTGAACCCTATGTTGGGGTGTTTTCAGGGGACGTCTTGTGTTCGATGGGCTCATTTTCCTATAGTTACAGCCCGATGAACTCATTAATAGAAATTGGGAGGTATTGTTCCATAGCAGGCGGAGTATGCTTAATGGGTGCTAATCATCCTATTTCTCGTTTTTCGACATCCCCAATTACTTTTTCGAAGAATGTTCCCTTTTTTGATCAGATTTTTAATAGGTACCCAGATGCGCCTTTCGAACGTAAGATAAATTCTGAGTTTTCTAAAAATTCTTCTAAGATCATTATTGCAAATGATGTATGGATAGGGGCGGGAGCTACGTTGGCAAGAGGAGTTAAGATAGGAAATGGAGCAATCATTGCAGCAAAAGCGCTTGTTACAAAAGATGTTCCTTCGTACGCTGTAGTCGGTGGAATACCAGCACGTGTATTGAAATATCGATTTTCAGAAGAAAAAATTGCAGATCTGCTCGATTTGAAGTGGTGGAATTATGAGTACTGGAACTTTGGTGGCATTGATGTCGATGGAGGAATATCGCAATTTATATCGCATCTAAAGGATGATATAGCCTCGTCTAAGGTGAAGCTTTATACCCCCCCTAAGATCGTTCTTCGTACGCTGTAAATATTTATTACAGATTTTAGATAAAATCTCTTGTGGTGAAGTGTCAAAATTAGTCACAAATTATCAATTGCAGCAGCTTAGTCAAAACTGAATTGGGAGGCTTCACTTCCTATCTCTGTCTTTATATTTCGAATATCAATCTTGCTTTCTCTTGAGGCTATTTCTCCATTGATCTCAAATATCAATTTGTAAAATGGGCTTAATCCAAAAACTGTAATGTTAGACTCATTATCAGGAGTGAAAGTGAAGCTGTAATATTGCCATTCAGTAGTTAAGTTTAACTTTGAATTTGAGCCATGCATGATTTGTGTGTATTGTGCGCTTGGGGTTCCACCAGTATTATCAAGGACTATAGAAAGTCGTTCAAGTCTTCTCCCGGCGACGCTGGCTTTTGCCTCAAACGAAACGGTTACTTCTTCGCCAATAATTTTCTTCCAGTCGGTAATCCTCCAATGTACGCTTTGGTACGCTCCGGGAGTGCCGATATTTGAAACTTTGATATAAGAATCGGAGACCTGCCGGTAGCCTGAGTCAACCTTGGTCGCTGTAACAGTTCCGATTCCAGAAGAAATGTAAGCGTTTTTCGCCGCTTCAATTGGTAGCCCACCAGCTGTTGCAGTTGCGGATTCATTAATCCATAGCTTCATATCGCCATTAGTCACGAGGTTTTTACGTGGTGTTATTGATTCTCCAGCAGCCCCCCATTGCTTCAGAGCGATGTTCTTGTGAGGATTACTGTACCTTTCCCATGCATACTTGAGGTACGGGATTGAGTCGGCTTCACCAGTGTAAGCAAGCCAGTTGTGTTCTCCAACCGCGAGTTTATAATGATTATTTGTGTAGGCAGCGGGGCGGAAAAAGTGCTGGAATCCACTGATATTGTTCAGCCCCCTCCGGCCTGAAGGGTAGGTGGGGTACAGCCGATAGTTCGGATTTGCTAGGCCTTTTGTGTGGTAGTTGTCAATCCAAACCAGATTGGTCTTGGTGTAGTCGGCAGGATTTGAGGCGGCATCCGAATACCGGGCATCAAGTAGTTTAACAATATACGTTTTGTCCCGGCTCATGCGGGTGTTTAACACAGCCAGTGAGCCAATATGTATCCCGCTCTGATTGATTTCAAGATACCCTCGGTCAGGCGTCGAAATGTCAACACCCTCTATGTGTATTGCAGACGCGGTGAGGCTATTCGAGCCACTAAAGCGAATCGCAGCGTCGGTATATGTTTGATGTTCAACATTTAACTGGTCAATAACACCTCCGCTCTCTTGGCCTTCGAAGTTGAATCCGTATTTCGGACCAGGGTAGAAATCTCCACCACCAATGTAAATATTCGACCATACATTTCCTGTTCTGCCTATCCCTCTGATATCAACACCGGCATAACTATGCGGGCCAATCTCGATATCCTTGAAAGTAACACTGAATACGCCGTTCCCATTGTCACCAATCGCTGTGCCGCAGTTGGCAAAGTATACTCCATTGACCGAAGAGCCACGTTGCAGTTGGTAGGCTTCTCCCTTGGTTGCCAAGCACACACGTTCTCCTTGAGCTTCCGATCCGGTGACAGCCCCTTTTTCATATCCGACCTTAATGTTCTCAAGAACGCTACTTCTTCCGAGGGACAGAAGAGGGCTGGTCGCCGGGATAGTCGAATCGCCGGTGAATGTGGCTCCGTTTGCCCCGAGACTATTTGTTCCGTAGATTCGTTTGTTATCAGCAACTACCTTCCTGGTAAGGAGGTAGTTGCCAGGGGGAATATAGATAGCAGAGTTAGCGGCAAGAGCGGCATCAATGGCATCCGATGAACTCGTTGTTGCCGTCGGATCGGCGCCGTAATCAATGATTGAGGGTATAGAATAAACAGGCTGCTGTGCAGAATGTGCCGTTGACCAAATAAATACTAATACTAATATAAGCGTCTTTTTCATTTTCACTCCAAAGGTGGCAGCCAAAAAAAATCATACGCCGTGATTGGTTACGGTAGCATGGTAACAGAAAACACATTACACTTGACAAACAGACTCCAAATAAGGCTTATTCTAGCGGATTTGAACAACTGACAATAAGACTGTCTCCGCTAACAATATTAGGTAAGCCGCCGGCTCTGCCGATGGTACATGACTATATGACAATAAAGTCATTGCCTAATTTACACTCCAGTTGTTTCGCTAACCTCGACCTAGCCTCACAGTGACTACAAATGAATAAGCTCATATTTATATCAATTTTTTTAATATGTATAAAATAATTTCTTGTATTGCATCGGATGTAGTTAATCAACGCCTTAAATACCTGTTGGTTAGACCTATTGCTGAACCAGCTAACGACTCTGAGCTAACAATATTTTATCCAGAAGGGGCTGTGTTGGAGCCACTAACGCTGCACTCAATTTCTAATAATAAATTATATGTAAATCAGTTGGGTTATGCGTCTTATACTTCTTCAAATTTACTTCATTCAAAGGTAGGGCGATATTGCAGTATTGCGGGAAACGTACGCTTAATGGGCGATTCTCACCCAACTCATTGGGCCACATCTCACGTATTATCGTATGCTCCACGTTATAAAAATATCATGCTGTCACAAGGGTTTGCCAATTGGGATCCGATATCACCCTTTCGTGGAAAAAGCCCACAAGTGACCATTGGCAATGACGTGTGGATTGGACGAGATGCGACTTTAGCTCGAGAAATTAAGATTGCCGACGGTGCTATAATAGCCGGTGGAGCTATCGTGACTAAGGATGTCGAACCTTATTCCATCGTTGGTGGCATTCCGGCCAAGCATATACGATATCGGTTTGATAAAAGAACAATCGAAAGACTTTTGAATTTAAAATGGTGGGAGCACCCGCTCTCAGAATTTTCTGACATAAAGTTTAACGAAGTACAGAAATTTTGCGATATCGTTGAAAGCAAGAAGGCAGGCCTCAAGGTAATCGATAAAATTAGTTTCAATTTTTCTGATCTGTTAGCAGAAGATTTTCAACCGCTGGACAAAGAAATATGGTTGTAAGAAAAGATAAAGGTGTTCAGAAGCATTGCCCACTTCTTCTGACTACTCATGACTATATAAGAGTGTTGGAATGAAGCCTATTTTTCAGCAGAAAATCAGCGAGTTGAGCTAAAAGGAAAAACGGGGCTGTTCCGCTGTTTTATCGTTAAAAAACATGGACTTTTCAACACCTTTTATATCACCTCAGTCGTATCTAGCTAAGGCGCACACCAAGGAGGGAAAAAATGAATAATAACATAATATATTTCGGAAACCTCGTTGATCGGGTTGGATTTTCACGAATCAATTATAGCATGAACATATCTCTTAAGCATAAGTATATTTTTTTTGAAACACCGAAAGCAGGTTGCAGTACAATCAAGCGTCGACTCCATTCGATCGAATTACTTGACACTCCATTTTCCTCCCCCGAGAATGTTCATAATCGCAGCACATCCCCGCTGATAGCGCCGGTTCAGTTGCCTAGAAAGCAGCTAAACGATATGTTAAATAATCACAATTTCTTCAAGTTCAGTTTCGTGCGAAACCCATTTACGAGAACATTGTCTGCCTTTCTCGATAAAATCGTTAGGAACGAACCTCAAAAATTATCATTTCTCAAGGCTGCAGGACGTGCCGAATCTGAATTCGAAACCCAAATAAGTTTTCGAGAGTTTCTTGACGTTCTCGCCAGCACGAATCCAAAACAAATGGATCCACACTGGGCACCTCAATCACAACTAATTTTTTTTGATCTTATTGACTACTCTTTTGTTGGTAGGTTTGAATCGTTTGAAGCAGACTGGAGCGTCGTCTCCCGTATGATATTTTCTCGTGAGATTAGAGAAGCTGCCCCCCCTTTGCAGGTGGTGGATATGCATCGTACTAATGCGACAAACAAGCTTGCCGACTTCTATGACGGAGAGTGCGTTGATTTGGTGCGAGAAATTTACAAGGAAGATTTTTTGGCTTTTTCTTACGACACAGACCCAGGGATCTGACCTTTAGCTTCAAACATCGCCCATCTAGACGAACCAAGTTGTATAAGGCCAGATAGGAAAATTTCTATCGAACGCTAAAATTAAGTCCATCTATAGTGCAATGATTTCCAATAGTAAACCAAAAATTTCGTGCATAATGACTTTCTTCAATGAACGCGATCTTGTAGAAGAAAGTATCAGGAGCGTGCTCTCTCAGACCTATTCGAATTTAGAGCTTGTCATTGTCGACGACGGCAGCACCGACGACACGGCTAGCCATGTTGACAAGTTTTCCGATCCACGTATCCTCCGGATTCGACAGGCGAATGACGGGTTGTCGTCGGCACGAAATCGGGGAATTGCACACGCCACCGGGGATTACATTTGTTTCCTCGATGCAGACGATACGCGCCCTCTTTGGGCTTTTGCATCGATTGCCGACGCCATCGTTCAATCATCCGCTGATGTAATTTTCTGTCGCGGCTTGCTCTCTGAAATCCGTGGGGAATTGCTGCCGTTCTATGATGCGCATCTGTTTGATGTCTTGAGTTCCGAATGGCCTCGTGACCGTCTTGCCGGGTTGCTTTCCCAGACCGAAAGCGACGAATTATTCGCTCTCGCTCATCTTCTTGAACCCCAGTCCGCAAACAAGGTGGTCCGCACCGAATTCTTGCGCAGCAACCGGCTGCATTTTCCGAACACCCATTTTTTCGAGGATATGTTTTTTCACACGGCATGCTTGATGGCTGCCGGACGGATCGATTTCGTCGACGAGGAATGCTTTACATATTTCCGTCGTTACGCCAAAAAACAGATCACTTCCGGTGTTGGCGACATGCGCTTCGATGCGATTGCCGTCGCGAAACTGACACTGGAAATATTCGCGAATTCTGTGCAGTTCGCGTCACCGCTTCGCCGCGCTGCGGTACTGGGATCAATCATGCGGATTGTCGGTTGGTGCGAAAACACGATATCCCACAACTATCGCTACTACTTCGGGCAACTTCTCAAGGGGGTCTTTCGGATGATTGATCCTGCCTACCACAGCATACCCGATAAGCTGCCGGCTTTTTTTGGCCCTGTGCGTCCCTCTCTAGAATATGCGAAGCGGCACTTCGTTAAGATAACGGAATTGAAAAATGGCTGAAATACTGGTTACTGCATTTGGCAGACGGATTGTTCTTTCTGCTCCTGAGGATGATTTTTCCCGCGCTGACGCTTTGTGGCGAGTGGAGAATATTTACAACCCCTATATCTGCGCCGCGGGCGGTCTGCCGGTTGAGGTCGCGCTGGATATTGGTGCCGGATTTGGTACGTTCTGTATACCTTTTGCTGCTGCTCATCCAGCGACGACCGTCTACGCGTTTGAGCCCCAGGAAGAAATTTTCGAGCTGCTCGTTAGGAATATTAAGCAACACTCCCTCTCCAATATAATTGCCATGCGCGTGGCCGTGGACGCGGGGCCTGATCGGCTGCCCGATGACCAGGCGCCGAACGATGAAGTCCCACTGACTTTTTGCCTCGGAGAGACCGAGCAAATCCGCCTCACTACGAAGCGGCGCCGCAAATTTTTGCAGCATAGGGAGAAAAAGTTTTATTTGGAACTAAAAGTCGATGCAGACGAAACCGAGCTCCCCGAGTTCGATCCTTTTTTTGCTGATGCGCTGAACATCGAAGAACTCGTGAAACTGAACCCTGGTTTAGTCAAAATTACGGCACCGGGGCAGGAAGATCAATTAATCAGCGCCTTAAACCGGACACCGGGAATGCACTTTCTCTGCGAAAGTTGGTCGTATGTGAGAAGCAGCGCCGTTTATGGCGTTCAGCCCAAGCAGGCACGCGGGCTGGTTCGTCTGGCCGGCTCAAAACTGACACTTAGACCCCAGATCAAGGAGGGGGTAAGGGAAGGGCTCGATATTGTCGTGGCGGCTTTCAACGCCAAAGCTTACCTTACCGAATGCGTTACATCCCTTCTGAGTCCAGGGCGCGACGACATCCGCGTAATCGTCGTAGATGACGGCAGTACCGATGACAGCGGCAAGGCTCTCGGGAGAGTTTTCGGGAAGGATTCCAGGGTGCGAATTGTCCGCAAACCGAACGGCGGTTGCGCGTCGGCACGAAATTACGGGCGCTTAATCTCCGACGCGTCTCATGTCGCCTTCGTCGACGCCGATGATGTCGTCAGTCCGGATTTTTTTGCACACCTGCTCGAGCTATCCCGCTATACCGGTGCCGAAATAGTGCAAGGGGAATTCGACTTCATGGCAACAGGAGAGGACGATTCCATACAATTCACGCCCTCGTATGAGGTATCCCTCTTCGCTGACCTGCCTCGCTCCCCTTTCTGCAACCACGAGTTCATCCAGGTGCACCGTGATGTGGCATTGGGTGGCCAACCAACCATCTGGCGGCGTATCTATCGCCGCGATTTTCTCGATGCCAAAAACATTTTTTTCCCTGAGCATATTCGCGCCTTCGACGATCAGTATTTCCAAATGGCATCGGTTTTTCACGCCAACGAAATCTATACCCTGCTCGGCCATCATTACCATTACCGCCAGCATGCCGCCCAGGACATAAAACAGTTTGACGAGCGTCATTTTTATGAGCTGGAAATGTTCAGGTTGATAGCCAAACGTTCGATCCAGGAGGGGTGGAACGATGTTGCCCCTATCCTTAGATCCCTTGTAAACACGATAAATTGGTCTTTGCAGGGCTTGCGGCGGGATCTGGTTCTTGACTTTCTCAAAGGGGCCGCCGAACTCTGGGTTTATCTCGTAAAGGCTTTGGGGCAACGTAATTTGATGAATGAATTGCTTAAAAAAGTTCAGCACCCTGATTTTATTCATTATGTCAATACAATGAAAAAAACACTCAGTGGCAGCAACGATTCCTTTGCGTGGATTTATCTTGACAGCTATCGATTCCATCCTTCGATAATCTCCATGAACAAGGAAATCGGTCGGGGTAATTAATCCTAATAAGGTGCAGGCCTCAAAAGAACTGCATTGCGTACAGAAATGTTCAGAAAAATGGACGAGTTGTATCTTCCTTGTTTCGAATGAGTTGAGATTAAGATTTGCAGAGCTCGGCGGTTAATGCCGGTTTGTCCTGGGACCATTTCGTATTCAATAAACCTGATGAACTCGTAAAAAGGGAAAACTCTTCAAACGTAGCGAGAACTCTCCAGAATTATTAGGAGATTTCTTCTCGCTGTGCTCGTCGAAATGACAGTAATCGACTTTTTACGAAACCATCAAACTTCAGGACGGAAAATATTTTCACCTCTTAGTAATAAGCTGGGCTGAGAGATTGTGATTGTGCGCTTGTGGACTGTATTCTTGTGTTTCCACGTCATACCAGCAAGTTAGTAGCTCTTTGGAGAGATTTGTAAGGAGTTTTATGATCGATTTTGACCTGTTCCGAAAGGCAGCCAGTTCTGCTTTTAACCATTCCAGCCAAGTGATCAATTCCGTTAATTACCTGTTAAAGCTGCCGCTTGATGCAGTTTTTAATTTACATAACCAAGGATTTGATTTTTTTAACAAAACTATGTCGGCAGCAACAAGGAAAGATAGTTTTGAGATTAAAAATATATCGAAAAAGGACAAGAAGAACGAAATTTCTCATAGTGAAAACTTTGAAATAACAGGTGAAATTTTTTCTGAGATTAAATTGAATTACTGCCATAATTTCAAAATAGACCTCAGGGAAGTAAATGTAAAAATTGATAAAGAAAACCGAGCAAAATTTCAAATAATAATAAATAATTGTGAGAATTTTTCAATAGTTGGCGGTGTGTTGGAAGATGCCCGCAACATAATACTTATTGCAAATTGTTCTAATTTTGAAATTCATGGTCTCAGGGGGTATCGATCTGAAGGATATGGCATTATCGTTTTTAACAGTAGCATATTCAAAATATATGAATGTTATTTTGAGGAAAATCTAGCAAGTGGAATTTATTGTCTTGGGAATACAGCATATGGGCTTATAGAAAACAATAGTTTTGTAAGATCGAGAGGATTCCACAATTGGGATGCCGGATTGCATATAAACCATTGTACTCCTGATATAAACATTGAGGCAATTCCTGAGCGTAGTCATGAAAAAAAGAAAATTGTAGAAAAAGTTTTAAAGCCTAGCTTTCTATATGTAAAAAATAATTTCTTTTCAGAAAATAGAGCTCAAGGTATTTATTGTGAAGGATGTATTTTGTCGAGCTTTATAAATAACATAATAGAAAAAAACAACAAAGAAGGGGTCTGCTTCGATTGGGGGTCTGCATTAAATCTGTTTGAAGATAATTTATTATCAATGAATGGTAAACGTGCTAAATTAAGTGAGGCCGAAATAAAAGCTGATTTTATCGAGGACTATCCCATTTTACCTGACAATTCCTCTTCAGCTAAGCTTCCAGGTCTTTCAATAGACAATGGAGCGTTGAATATTTTGTGTGGAAACAAGATATACCATAATTATGGAGGCGGGATAAAAATGGTGAGAACCGGCATTGCCAATATCATATCAAGTAATACCTTGATTGATAATAATATCGGAAGAAATGAACATTTTAAAAATTTCCATGGAATATTCCTGTTTGCCACGGGATCTGGAAAGAGAGAATTTGTTTCAAGTCAGGTTAATCTTGATTTATTACCCTCTGAATTGAATCTGATATTATCAAATCATTTTTATGGACATAATCGCTGTTTTGCTGTTTTTGCAGGCCCTCTGTGTTCCAATAATTATGTCGCTTCTGATAATATTTATTCTCCCGGGAGCAATGGGATTTCTGAAAATCTAAATAAAAACATCGAGTAAACAGATATTACACGCGACGACAATGAAAAAAAAAATATATTTGCACATCGGTACCTTTAAAACAGGAACTTCCTCGATCCAGCAATATTTAAAAATTCACTCTGGATGGCTTGAGTCACAGGGTTATTTTGTTCCTCAAAGTGGTTTGGTTGGTCATCATGACCTTCCCTTGTCTCTGATTAAAGAATTTACACAGTTTCGGGCGCCATGGCCTGCCTTTGATGGTACTTGGGAAGATATATGGGGAAATGTTATTTCTCAAATCGAAAGGACCTCTTGCAGCAAGATAATTATTTCCTCTGAGAATTTTTGTGACATAGTTAATGAACATGCAAGGGTGAACTCGAATAAGATCGCGGATGTTTTAACGCAATACTTTAAACCATACGATGTTGTTGTTATAGCATATATAAGAAAGTTAAATTCATACGTACAAAGTATGTATAGGGAGGCTGTAAAGGTAGGTCAACTAACTCGTTCTATGGATGAAATATTAAAATCATATTTAGCGCATAAGTCGATTCATATTCATCCTTCAATTTATCTAGATTTTTATTCGAAGATTTTTGGAAAAAAAAATATTGCTGTCAAACTATATTCAACCGATTTATTTGAAGAAGGTGATGTTGTGATGGATTTCCTTTCTCTCATAGGTGTTACAGCTAATGGGAGACCAAGTACAAACAAGGAGCAGGCCAATGTCAGTTTATCAGCAAATGCAACTCAATTAAAGCGTATTTTTAACATATTTGGCGCTCAGGGCTATGAGCATAACAAGAATATATCTAATGCTTTAATTAAACTAGACCAAGTTCTTTCCGGTGACGGTGATGCTAAGCTAAGCAAGACTGACGAGGCGAATATAAAATCAGAGCGAGATTATATGTTGAGTAACTATAATGTCGATATTGGTTTTGTTGATGATATTTCTAATTCAAGAGATAAAGATTTATCTGAAACAGAAGCTTTTATTATATCGCTTCTTTCGCTGAGTATTAAACAAAATATTAATATTCTAACAAAAATGAATAATATTGAAAAATTATTATTAGATCTTGGTAAACTTAATAAATGAGGATGTATCTTTCTTTTGAGAAAAGGTTTTTTTAAAATTTATTTCTTTGTTTATCTGTGATAATAATTTTATTGGAACTAATTGATAATGTTATTGCATTTTAAATAGAAGTCAAGACGTAACTCGTGAAAAGTGAGGTAACTGTTTATTTTTCTGTTGTTTGTTCTCGAGTCTCAGCTTGAAGCTGCCATCGAATGCCTGCAAAAAAAATAAATTTCAATAATGGAAATGTTGAGTTATCGAAAATCAATAATGATTATATTGATAACGCCAACTAATAAATACAGGATTTGAAGACATGTCAGTAGATAAAATTAAAGCTTATATTTATACCATTCCCAAGGCGGGAACATATTTGATGAGTGAATTTTTAATTCAACTCGGAATAATGTCAACTGGCTGGCATATTGGTCAGAATAGATATTTAGATACATTTTCTTTCGATCAGGAAACCAACAAAGTCACGCCTACCAAAACAAAACGAAAACGTTCCTATATTGAATCTTTCCAAAGCATACCATACGGCTTTCACGCTTTTGGTCATTTTTCTCCGGTTTATGTCCCGCCGGCAATCTTTGGTCGCTCTTTCAAGTTTTTATGTGTAAAACGAAGACCAAAAGAAGTATTACTTTCTGAATTTATAGATTTTCGTTTCAGGCGATCAGATGTGAAATTTGTCAGTAAAAATACAATTAAAGACAACAAAAAAGCATTTGAATTTTATATAACAAAACACGCTCATGTTATAAAAAGTATTTTTCAAAATTTCATATTTTTAGAAGAGTGCAGTCGTAGTCATGCCTACATTAGCCTGGTAGGCAAGAACAACTTTTATTTTCTTGATTTTAAAGAATTCATAAATCCAGAATCTGGTCCGAAATTAGCGATTGAACTATCCGACTTTTTTGGAATTGATGCCAGTGTGGATCAAACGACAGCAAAATGGAAGAATGCTCTTGCGGCTGATAATAAAACTAAGTCATTAGATGTCAGTATCGATATTCCTCGTGAAGAATTTTGGACCGCTAAAGCATTAGATCTTTACGAACAAATCAATTTTAAAAAAATAGAAGAAAGATTGGGTTATTAGAATCATTATCATTTTATATGTTTAACTGATATATAAAGCAATCAATACCGCTTGAGGTTAAAAACAATTCGTAACGTTTTATTCTTATATGTCGTTGTTAACCATACAAACTCCAAGTTATTATTCGTATGGGTAATCTTACATGTTAAATGTCAGAGGCGGCCGGTTTAGCTTCAGTCGGCTAACGATTGGCTGGATAAAGTAAACCCTAATAAAGGATTTGTCATGATCATCAAAGAATTAGTTCAACAGGTAAAGGGCAGGGTCCCCGCGCAACTTGGTAAAATTCCCGACGCTAAAGCCGCCAGCTTGCTGCGAGAGGCTTTCGCCCTGATCCGGGACGAACTGGCGAAAACGGATCAAGGTATGGTTAAGGTCGGTGGGCTAGGCAACTTTCGCATTCGTTTGGTCGAGGTTGAAAACGACGGCAAGACCGAAACCGTCAAGCGGATAACTTTTGTGCCCGCGCCGCAAAAAAAAGATTCTTTGGAAGAATCTGAAGCTGAGCTTTGAGTATGTCGAGTCGGTAATGCTTTGATATAAAGTGATTTTCATCGTGCCAATGCGACTGGGACCATTGGATTGTTTTGTGACCCCTTTTGCTTTGTCATTGAAACCTATCTTGCAGCCGAGAAAAATCTCGTTTTTTGGCTCTCGACCATTTGAGCGAGAGCGGATGGCACAGCATTTTGGCGGTTTTATTCATCGGTTTGAGTTTAGACCGCTAAATTTTGATCATCTAGGCCAGAGCTTAGTTGAACCCCTATTTTACTCTATGAGCGATAATCATCCATATAAGACTCAACCAGCTAAGGCCTTCTGGCGGCAAACGGTATCCAATTCACACTTTCTCAATATTCCTGAATGGTACACAAAAAAATGGCCGATTACGAACGCCAGGATAGCAACAGCGGGAAGCTGTTTTGCCCAGCATATTGGAACAGACCTAAGGCTGAGGGGTTTTAAATATGTCGATGTTGATCCTCTTGAGAGGTTTTAACAAACGACAAAATGATACCTTTTTCTAAATTTTTAATTCCTCTTGATTCTGCAATTGTCCGATTTGTCATTCCGCATGATGCAGATGAGGTTGTTGTAACTTTTGAATCTGCGCATGGTGGTAACGCACAGCGTGTTGATTTATTGAGAAATGGTTTTGGAGAAAAATTTTTATTAGACAATGGTTATGCGGTAATTTCTATACTACCTTCTAAAGTAAATTGGTATCGACCTAAAGATATTGGAACTTTTTTTTATTCTGATGAAATTCGTCAATTCCTCCGTAAATTTAAAAAAATTCACACTTATGGGTCAAGCATGGGCGCATATGGTGCTTTAGCATATGCAGATGTATTAGGGGCAAACAATGTAGTGGCAATAGCGCCCATTTCAACACTAGCTTCTGATTTGGTACCATGGGAAACACGTTTTCGTCCTGGTGCTGCTCTACAATGGAAGGGGCCTTTTTTCGATGGATGCGATGGGATCAAGAATGCAAGTTCAATCTGGGTATTGTTTGATGACAAAGGTCCGGACGCCAGACACGTAGAACGGCTAGAAAAGATCGCTGATCAAAGGCTAAAAAAAGTTGTTGTCCCCAGCGTAGGCCACTTAGTAGCGCTTCGATTGTCAGCTACTGGGATTTTAAAAAAAATCGTGCTGGCATGTTTGCAAGAATTGCCATGTAAAAGTGTCCAAGCGCAAATCCTCGAACAGGATATTAAATGCTTAGATCCTACCCAAATAGGCGTTGGGAGGGAAAAGGTAAAGGCTCGCTCATTGCTATTGAATCATTGACATACTCAATGAAACACCTGCCCGAAGCTCTATATGACGATAATTGTTTCGATACGGTAATCGGTATACACCTAAAACGGAGCTTTTAATGTTCTGGTATCGAATATCCACGCAAACTCGCGCGACTGTTCTGGTTATCCTAATGTGCTTACCGATAACCACCTACGCCGCACCTGAAATTGATCCTTTCTTTGATTACGGCATGGTGATACAACGTGGCGCGCCCACCACGATATGGGGGACAGAAGATAAAGCGGATAGAGTCTCCGCTTCGCTTGCCGGCCAAAATCGGGAGGTGGAAGTACGACAAAACATCTGGAAAGTTAACTTCGATATCCCTGCCAACGTCTCAGGGAAACAGACCATCGAAGTGCACAGCGCCGCTGGCAGAACCTCCCAGCAGGTATTAGTTGGCGACGTGTGGCTTTGCAGTGGCCAATCAAACATGGCATTTCCCTTGAAACGAGCGATCGACGGCGCTAAAATTATTTCTTCCTCCGCCGGTAAATCAATTCGGGTGTTTAACTTGAATAATCCCGTGGCAAAAGAAAAGGCCTATGGAAATAATAAATGGCTGGCCCCCTCTGATCCGGACGCAAAAAATTTTTCCGCGGTTTGCCTTGCTTTTGGCATTGCTCTCGAAGAGAAAACAGGTGTGCCGACTGGATTGATAAATGCTTCAGTCAGCAGTAGCTGGATCGAGTCGTGGATCAGTGCAGAAACTTTTAAGAAGCATCCCGAGTTAAACCCTGATATGGATCGGTTTGAAAAGCGGACTCAAACTCTGAAGCGAAAGGGGAAATTTGAAAGTTTGTCAGTGATGGCTCAGCCCTCGCAGATATTCGATCTCATGATACGGCCACGAACATCATCCGCGATTAAAGGCGTGATTTGGTATCAGGGCGAGGGCAATCGCCCGAATGCAAACAATTATCGCACATTGTTGCGAGCTTTAATCGAAGACTGGCGTACGCATTGGCGAAATCCCACCATGCCTTTTGTTGTTATGCAGTTGCCCGGATTCGGAAAGAGATCGGAGTTCTCAAATGAAAGTTCATGGGCTTATATTAGAGATGCCCAGTTGCAGGCCGTCAAGGAAACGGCTCGTACCTCTTTAGCCGTAACGATCGATCTTGGGGACGAGCAACTCCATCCGAAAGAAAAGTCGGAGTTTGGTCGTCGGGCGGCCTTAACCGCCTTGCAATTGCTTGCTGCCACCGATCCTTCCTTCGATTCGGTTGCCCCAGTTCCCGAGGCTTTTTCTTTTGTTGGAAACATGGCTCGTGTCACGATGATGAATTCTGGCGGATGCTTGAAAAACATCGGTGCATTTTCCGACGCCTTCTTTCTCGCCGGTAGTGATCATCGTTGGTTCCCTGCGGAAGGACGTATTGACGGTAAAGTAATTGAGTTAAAGAGCGCAATGGTTCCTCGGCCCGTGGCCGCCCGCTATGCTTGGGCTGACCGACCAATTCCTACTCTTTCTTCGTGCAACGGAATAGTAGCCAGTCCGTTTCGTAGCGATAACTGGGAACTCGAAGAACCTGATCAGCAACAATTAAAGAGGAAAGTTTGGTTGCAACATCAATGAAGGGTAACGCTCAGGGCTTAGTTTTCAATCCAAACGAACGTTGTGTTGCAATATGCAATTTAACGTGCGAAGATTCAGTAACCTAATATTTTCGGGCAACTAAAAACGGCTCATCCTGATAGCGTTTGTATACTTCTTGTCAAATTATCCTGCTGTTCAAGGTAAATCTAATTTTTTAACGGGCTATCTGATGGTACCTTTGTTTAGCTTATCCTCAGAAAAATAACCCTAGAGGGAAAATATGGTGATTCCAAAATGTTATTCAGCATATACAACGGGTCTGCTGCTGCTGGGTCTGGGGTGTGGAGCGATCCTTTCCGGATGCGCCAGTACTCCCGGGTGGATGCCTTCTTCCGGCCCAAGCCGGGAACAGGTTCTAGAGGCGCAAAATACACCGTCGAATCCGCCCATTCAACTGGTGACTGTCACTGATGCGGTAGCTCGGCGTGTTATCCTCAGCCAAACGCAAAGCTTGTTTTCTGAAACCCTGAAAAGCAAAAAACCGGTTGGTTATATTGTTGGGCCGGGCGATATGTTGATAGTATCTATATGGGAATCTCCACCAGCAGTCTTATTCGGATCCACTGCGCTCGATCCGCGTGCCGGTGCATCGGCTACCCATGAGACGGCGTTTCCGGAGCAGATGGTAAGCAGTGAAGGGACGATCAATGTCCCCTTTGCCGGGACGATAAAGGCAGCGGGGAGAACGCCGCAACAGATTGAAACGGAGATTGTGGAACGCTTGACTGGCAAGGCCAACCAACCGTATGTTTTGGTGCGGGTGATGCGGAATGCGACCTCAAACGTGACGGTAGTTGGTGAAGTGACTTCGAGTGCGCGCATTCCTCTGACGGCTCGTGGCGAGAGGTTGCTGGATGCGCTGGCGGTTGCGGGCGGGGTTCGTCAACCGGTGAACAAAATAACGCTTCAGGTTACACGGGGTAATCAAGTGCAGGCATTAGCGCTGGATACCATCATTCGTGACCCTAAGCAGAACATCGTGTTGCAGCCGGGTGATGTGATTACCGCATTGTTTCAACCATTGAGTTTTACGGTATTGGGGGCAACGGTTAAAAATGAGGAGATCAACTTTGAGGCCCAAGGAATCACCTTGGCCCAGGCGCTGGCACGTGCCGGAGGCTTGCAGGAGACCCGTGCGGATGCGCGTGCCGTGTTTATCTTCCGCTTTGAAGATCGAAAAGTTCTGGATTGGCAAACTCCTCCCCAAACCACACCGGAAGGTAAGGTTCCAGTAATTTATCAGGTGAACCTTAAAGATCCGGCCAGTTTTTTTGTAGCACAGAATTTTCCTATTAGTAACAAAGACGTCATGTATGTCTCCACTTCACCGGCTGCCGAATTGCAGAAATTCTTGAATATCCTGACTTCGCCTATCTTTATTACGGACAGGCTCATAAACGCCGCAGAATAGAATGGGCGGCGGTATGTAAGAGCCTGTTCGTTGGTTTTGCTGAATTCTCCGTCAGCCCCGATATGTCGATCCATCGGCTGGTAATGCCCGGGGGAATTGATTATGGCCTATAGCTGGCGGAAAGCCAATTTTGATTGGGCTCATGGCAAAGGATTGCGGACTTAGATTTTACCAACCCGGGATACCCACTTCGAATAGTCAAAAGCAACAATGGAACGTTTGAATTTTGCAACGTGCTAATTTATTGAGCACTTCGATCCTCCATGCACTGGATTTTTCTCCATGGAAAAGGTCGGTACTGTGTCAGTGCTTTCCGGGGGTACGGGTGGTATTCATAACCAGCGCTGTCGACGCACCGGCGGGAGGAGTATTGGCGGTCTGGGGTATGAAGCCGGTGAAGGGCGACTTGGCCTCCGATGTGAGGATCTTGCGTCTGGAGGATGGCTTTTTGCGTTCCGTTGGCTTGGGGGCCGATCTGATTCGACCTCTGTCCTGGGTTGTGGATGCTCGAGGCATATACTACGATGCAACCCGGCCTTCGGATCTTGAGCATTTGCTGGCTGACACCGCGTTTGATCCCGCGCTGATACAGCGTGCCGCCCGCTTGCGGGAACGTATCGTTGCCGAGGGGGTTACCAAATATAATGTCGGTGTTTCCGGCTGGCAACGACCTCCTGGCGTGAAAAGAGTCATTTTGGTGCCCGGTCAGGTTGAGAGCGATGCTTCGTTAGCCTATGGTGCGCCGAATATTCGTACAAATATCGAATTGCTGCAAGCTGTTCGCCAAGCGCATCCAAGGGAATACATCGTTTATAAACCTCATCCGGATGTGATGGCCGGATTACGGGCCAAAGGTGCAAGGGAAGATGAGGCGCTATCCTGGTGTGATGAGCTGGTGACCGGTGCGGCCATGGGAGACCTGCTTATAGCCGTGGATGAAGTCCACGTGCTGACATCCTTGGCCGGGTTTGAGGCATTGTTGCGCGGTAAATCCGTGACGTGCTATGGCCAGCCTTTTTATTCAGGCTGGGGACTGACGACGGATATTGTTCCCCTTGCCCGGAGAAGTCGACGATTGTCGCTTGACGAACTGGTGGCGGGGGTGCTGATCGAATATCCCCTCTATTTGAGTCGCACCAGTGATGCCTTGATTACGCCGGAGCAGGCCTTGGACGAGCTTCTCGCCTGGCGAGTCAAAGCGGGAAGGGGCGAACCCTGGTGGCGGCAATACTCCAGGTTGGTATTACGCTTTATTGTGGGGATGCGGTGAGCAAGAAACGTTCTTTCTTGTTTCTGCAAGGGGTTTGCTCCCCCTTTTTTTTTCGCCTGGCGGAACGCCTTAAAGCCAATGGCCACCGTGTATTCAAGATTAATTTCAACGCTGGGGATTGGGTTTATTGGGCTGGGCGGTCAGCATGGAACTATCGTGGACCTGTATCCAAGCTTCAAGATTTTCTTGACGACAAGTACCGTACATTCGGGATCACTGACCAAATTTTGTTTGGTGACTGTCGGCCCATACACCGCCCTGCCGTTGAACACGGCAAAGCCTGCGGAATTCGCACCCATGTCTTTGAAGAAGGTTATTTTCGTCCCTATTGGGTGACGTTGGAACGGGGAGGGGTCAACGGCTATTCTTCGTTGCCTCGTAATCCGAGGTGGTATCGGGAAGTCGGTGCGCATCTGCCGGATTATGGCGAGGGGCAGCCTTTTCAATCGTCTTTCAATATTCGCGTCGTCCACGACGTGCTTTATCACTTGGCGGGAATTTATAATGCGTTGTTCTTTCCACACTATCGTACCCATGTGCCGGTAAACGCTGCAGTTGAATATTTCGGTTACGTCCAAAGGCTACCTCTGCTACGTTTTCACAGGCAGCGGGATGCAACATTGATAGAGGCGTTAATTCGCTCCTCCACATCCTTTTTTCTTCTGCCGCTCCAGTTGGAGAGTGATGCGCAGATTCGCAATCATTCCCGTTTTGATAATATGATAGAGGTGCTGGCGCATGTTACGGAGTCTTTTGCCCGGCATGCTCCTCCGGAAGCCAAACTGGTAATTAAGAATCATCCGTTGGATACGGGGCTGGTGAATTATCCTGGAATAATTCGTGATCTCTCGGATCGTTTTAGTTTGGCTGGCCGCGTGGAGTATTTGGAAACCGGTAACTTAAAAGCCTTGCTGCGTCATGCGAAGGGAACCGTGACGGTCAATAGCACTGTTGGGGCATTTTCGTTAAATCTTGACTGCCCAACGATTACGTTGAGTGATCCGATTTATAATCTGCCAGGTCTGACCTACCAGGGGCATCTCGATTCGTTCTGGTCAGACGGTGTGAGGCCGAATGCGAAACTGTTTCGCCTCTTTCGTAATACGGTTATTCATACGACACAGGTTAACGGCGGGTTTTATTCTCGGCAAGGGATTGATCTAGCAGTGGAAAACTGCCGGCGTTTGCTCGAGGCGGAGCGCTCGCCGTTGGAGGAGTTTCTGTGATACGACCGATTTCACCCCGGACGGTGTTGATCACCGGCGCCACCGGCGGCATCGGCAGTGCTCTGGCGGAAGTCTATGCCGAACCCGGAAATACCTTGATTCTCCAAGGTCGTGATACCCTCCGTTTGGCGGAACTCGCTGCTCTGGGCCAAGCTCAAGGCGCCCGCGTGTTGACTCGCGCGCTGGATGTGCGCAACCGCGATGAGCTCTTTGCATGGCTACGCGAGATCTGCCAAGAGGAGAACGTGGATTTGGTCGTTGTGAATGCAGGCGTAAACACCAACATCGGCTTGAAAGGTGCGGGCGAGCGGTGGGAAGAGGTTCAGGCCTTGATTGAGGTGAATGTGCTGGCCGCGATGGCAACCGTGGATGCTGTGCTGCCTTCAATGCGTAGCCGTGGAGCAGGCCAGATTGCCCTGATCAGCTCACTGGCCGCCTATTTCGGTTTACCGGTCACCCCTAGTTATTGCGCCAGCAAGGCAGCGATGAAAGCGTATGGCGAGGCGCTGCGCGGCTGGCTGGCACCGGAGGGTATCCGGATTAATGTGGTGATGCCGGGTTATGTGGAATCACAGATGTGTCGCGACATGCCGGGGCCCAAACCGTTCCTGTGGCCGTCGGGGAAGGCTGCTCGCTTTATCAAGCATGGTCTGGCACGCAATCAACCCCGCATCAGCTTTCCCTTCCCGTTGAATTTTGGCTGTTGGTGGTTGGCTGTCCTGCCCCCGACAATTTCGGAGCGGATTTTGCGGCTGATCGGATATTGTGGTTGAATTGTTCTGGGTATCCGTCTTGCTGCCTGTATTTGCCGGGGCAGCACTGTCGCTTCTGGTTGAACGTCTGCTGCAGCCAGGGACCATACCGTGCTGGAAACGTCCCGCAGCCGCGCTCGCCATTCATCTCGGCGTATGGCTGTTGTTTTTTGTCTTTGAATTGGTTGTGTTCCGGCGTCCCTGGTTTGCGGCAACCATCGTGCCGATCTTTCTGCTGATCGTGGTGCTGGTCAGCAACGCTAAGTTTCATTCCTTGCACGAGCCTTTCATTTTTCAGGATTTCGAGTATTTCATTGATGCCCTGAAGCATCCGCGGCTTTATTTTCCCTTTTTGGGATGGGGGAAGGCTTTGATTGCTGTTGCCGGGTTTGGAGCAGTTTTATGTGTCGGTTTGGCTGTGGAGCCTTCTTTAACCGAGCGGGTGCCGATCGCGGATTTTTTTTCGATGGTGGCCTGCCTGATGGTATCGGGGCTGGCGTTGCTGTGGCTGGGCGCAAAGAAAAAACTGCCAGTGACATTCGACCCGGAAGAGGATTTGGGGCGATTGGGGCTGATCGCCAGCCTTTGGCGCTATGGCGAAGAAGAGCGGGCGCACCGGCCCCTTCCTCCACCGGATGACTTTGCGAAAGCCTGCCAAGAGGGTTCCGGAGTGTTGCCCAATCTGGTGGTTGTTCAAAGCGAGTCATTTTTCGATCCTCGTGATTTATTTGCGGGTATTCGACCGGGGGTGCTGCAGGAATTCGATTCAATTAAAGCTTCCGCGGTTATTTCGGGGAAATTAGAGGTCCCTGCCTGGGGAGCGAATACGGTGCGCACTGAATTCTCCTTTCTTTCCGGATTAGGGATGGAAAAATTGGGCGTCCATCGCTTTAATCCGTATCGTAAGATAGCGCGGCAGGGGATTTCGACCCTGGCCAGCTTTCTGAGAAACCTTGGCTATCGGACAGTGTGTGTGCATCCCTATCCCGCCAGTTTCTACGCACGCAACGAAGTGTATCCGCTCCTCGGATTTGATGCATTCATTGACATTCGCGATTTTGACGGTGCTGAAAAGACAGGGCCCTATATCGGTGATGTCGCCTTGACCGAAAAAGTTTCTGCTCTGTTGAGTACTTCTTCAACTCAACCCATTTTTGTATTCGCCATCACGATGGAAAACCATGGGCCGCTGCATTTGGAAAAGGTGCTGGCTGGTGATGTGGAGCGCCTGTATTCGAGCCCGCCGCCGGCTGGTTGTGATGACTTGACTATTTATTTGAGGCATTTGCGCAATGCTGATCGCATGGCCGGGATGCTGCGCGACCGGCTTGAAGCCTTGCCTGGTCCGCAATGGCTGTGCTGGTTTGGTGATCATGTGCCCATTATGCCGAAAGTCTACAGTGTGATGGGCGCACCCGACGGGTGGACTGATTATTTGATATGGGGAAAAGGCAGCAACCGGGGAAAAGGGGCTCGGCTGGATTTGAACGTTGAGAATCTGGGTCGCCTGCTGTTGAAGGAAATGGGCTTGATCAGTTCAAACAAAGGGGATTATCCAGAGCGCAGCCGTTCTCAAGTTTCTTCCTGAATCGGTCGGTAAAGCGTACGAGTGGCGAACCGTCAATAATGTCGTGATCGGCGCTGAGGTTCAACTGGATTACTTCGCGCTCAACAGGGCAGCCTTCTTCCATTACCAATTTTTTGCCAATGGATCCGATGGACAAGGTCAGGGTCATCGGGGTGATGGGAATAACCACTACTTTGCCGCTGGCGTGCATGCCCAGCGATGTGATACCTACGGTTCCGGCTAGTTGCTTGAACAAATTGGGATCGCGCCGGATGAAGAACCAGACGAATTTTCGTAAAGGAGAAGGCAGTTCGAAAAATTGTTTTTCCAGGGCCGACATCGGGCCGTTTTCGCCGAGCGGGGCGACCTTGGCGGCTTTAAGTTCCTGGTGGATATCGTCAATGGGTTTACGATTGGCGGCGCGCACAATATGGACAACGGGCAGAGTGCCATCCTCGATATCGCGTTCTATCATGACGGACAGATCAATGTCATCGAACAGTACGAGTTTTGATTTTCCCTGCCGGTAGGCGTGCATGATTCGGTCTTCGTCGATAGCGCAGGCTAGTGATTTGGCGATGTAGGTCGTCAGGGAAATGCGCTGGCCTGTTTCTGCGTGGTGTTGGGCAAGATTATGTTGCATTGGCGTAATTTCGGCGTCGAACAACAGATGGATGATGTTCTTGCGGCGCCCTTCGTCCATGATGTCGAGGATAAAATTACGGAGTTTTGGATAAGGCTGTTGCGTGCTTGGCGGCGATGTCTGCTTGAAGAGTTGTATAAGTTGTGACAGGGTCGATGAAAAGCGGTTTACCCCGACCAGTCGATTGCGCGCCACTTTAGGATTCGCCTGCTAATAACTTGAGCATTTTGCGCCTCATTTTCTGGCTACCTTTGGCTGCTTCTCAAGAGATACAAAAAAATATGAGCGAGATTATGCCCAAATTTTTTGCGGCCAGGTTCTCAGAGCTTCTTTAGCTCTTCCGCAACCGCTTGGATGGTTTGTAGAATTTGTGCTTCGGAATGCTGGCAGGAGATAAAGAATCGCAGTCGAGCGGATTTTTCCGGTACCGCCGGATAGAGGATAGGCTGCACGTTTATGCCCCGCTCGAACAGCGCCGCCGACAAACGTGCCGCACTGATCGAGCTGCCGGTAATTGCTGGAATGACGGCTAAGCCTATGCTGGTGCCGGTATCGATGCCGCTTGCCCTGGCTTGTTCCAAAAAAAAACGTCCACGTTCTTGCAGGGTGGTGACGCGCTCCGGTTCCCGTTGCAGCATCTTCAACGCAGCCAACGAAGCCGCGGCAACAGGGGGTGACATGCCCACGCTGTAGAGAAAACCAGGTGCGAGGAACTTGAGGTGCTCCACCAATGCCGTCTCTCCGGCGATATAGCCGCCGCAGCCAGCGAGGGTTTTGCTCAGGGTGCCCATCCAGATATCCACATCCTTGCCCTGGAGTCCGAAGTGCTCCCGGATACCTAAACCGGTCTTGCCCATCACCCCAAAAGAGTGCGCTTCATCCACCATCAGGAATGTCTTGTACTTGTGCTTGATCGCAACAAAGCGGGGCAGGTCCGGATAATCTCCATCCATGCTGTAGATGCCTTCCAGCACGATCAGCACCCGTTCAAAATGGCGGCGTTGTTCATCCAGAATGGTATCCAGAGCAGACCAATCGTTGTGGGGAAAAGAGAGGCGTCTGGCCCCTGAAAGCGTTATGCCTTGCAATATGCTGTTATGGATGAGTTCGTCGTGAAGGATGAGGTCTCTAGGGCCGAACAGATAGCCTATGGCTGTGACATTGGTGGCGTGGCCGCTGACAAAAACGATGGAGGCGTCCACGTCATAGACCTCGGCTATAGCTTGTTCCAATTCCCGGTGAATGGGCCGTTCTCCGGACACGAGCCGACTGGCGGAGACCGATGTGCCGTAATGATCGATGGCAGCTTTGGCGGCCTCGCTAATTTCGGGATGGCCGGAAAGTGCGAGATAATTGTAGCTGGAGTAGTTGATGTACTCCCGGCCGCCGATTTGGGTGGTCGCACTGGCAATACCTTCGTGCAGTTTGAAGAAAGGATTGCCGATACCCATTCGGGCTGCGCCATCATTGATGATGCGAATTTGCAGGTAGCCCGGATGGAGATGAAAACAATAGTGTTGTTCCGGAATGTTGACTATGCCTGCAGATGAACTGGTGGGGGCTTCAATACTGTTCTGTTGCTCAGTCTGTCGAAGCCGGCGTTCGAAAACCTTTTGTATGAGTTTGTCTTTAATTTGAGCGGTGATACCGGGAGGAGATTGGCGTACCATGCTATTGATTTCCTCTCTGAGAATGGCGATATTCCACCCGCAGGGGTGGATAGGAGTCTCTTTTTTTCCCCTTTCCTGTTTTTATTGAATATCAGCAGGCAGGTCGAATGTTAACAGGGGAATAACACAACTTTTAATTCAAGTATTTATACACATACGGAGGCAAGATAACAATAGGGATAATTTTACAGATAATGATTATATTATTTCACGATTTTAAGTCCTCCGAAGGGCGGATGCCGGGAACGGATGGACAGAAAACGATTTTAAGAGATTGTTGACAGAGCAGCAAACCGCGGCTGAGAAAGCGTAGCCTTCAAAAGAAAAATCTTTTACTCTTCTGGAGGCCGCCATAACCGCAACAGAGTCCCGAACCCAGGCAGCTGAAGTTAAATCGGGACGATCACGCAAACATGGCGGAAACTCCGAGCGCGATGAGGATGAACAAAGGGGATGAAGATAGGGTGAGAAAAGATTCAAAACACGGTCCGGATCCGCGTCGCCCCATCGGAAGTAATCTTTTAAAGGGAGTGAGTTACCCGCTTAAATCAATAAAATTGAATAGAAATTTGTGAAAAATAGATTTTCTTTTTGGCATATTTTTCAGTACAAATAACAGTGATTTTTAGCGCTTTTAAGATTTATACAATTGGAGACGCATTATTTCCCGGTACTACTTTTTTTCCATCTTTTGTTGGGCATTTTCCATTGCGGCAATTGATTGGCCGCATCAATTTGATTTAAATTAAAATGAGTAAGATGCCGGCGAAGATATCCTTCGACCCGGCTCTATGTATCGTGCAAAAGGGATCGAACATGAAAGAGACGAAATACAGCATCTGCGGGATGTGCGCTGTTCGCTGCCCGATAGTCGTGCAGGTTGAAGACGGTAAGCCGGTCTGGATCGAGGGAAACAGCCATGACGGCGGCATGGGCCGGAGTCTCTGTGCCAAAGGCGGGGCAGCCCTGGCGCAGCGTCTGGATAAACAGCGTCCCATGGCCCCGCTTCTCCGTATGGGAAAACGGGGGGAAGGGCGATGGCGGGAGGCCTCCTGGGATGAGGCCTACGAGTACATCGCCACCAGGCTCAAGGGCATCATCGCCGAGCATGGATCTCGCGCCGTCATGCTCTCCGACCGGGGCGGGCCCTTTGCCGATCTTCGTCAGGCCTTTGTCAAGGCCCTCGGTTCGCCCAACTATATCAATCATGACTGTACCTGCGGCCGCAATGTCCACCATGCCTCCAAATCGGTATACGGCCTCGGCCGTAAGGATTTTTCCTACGATTACGAGAATACCCGTCATCTCGTCCTCTTCGGCCGCAACATCACCGAATCGCTGAAGGTCAAGGAGGTCAAGAGCTTCCTCAAGGGGATCAAAAACGGGGCGCATGTCACCTACATCGATCCCCGGGCTTCGGTCACCGCCGGCAAGGCCAGCCGGTACTGGCAGATCAAACCTGGGACCGATTACGCCCTGCTCCTCGGTATTGCCCACTGCATCGTCTCCAACAATTTCTATGACCTCGATTTTGTCGACAAGTACGTCACCGGTCTGTCCGAGTTCAAGAACTTTCTCGAACCGTATACGCCGGAGTGGGCGGAGCAGGAAACCGGCATCCGGGCGGCGGAGATCCTCGCTTTCTGCCGGGAAATCAATGAGGATCGGCCCAAGGTCATCTTCCACCCGGGCTGGATGCTGGCCCGCTATCGCGATTCCTTCCATGCCTCCCGGATTATCCATATCCTCAACGCCCTCATGGGCAGCATCGAGCAACCCGGCGGCCTGTTCTATCCCAAGGGACCCAAGGATGCGGGCAAGTCGGGCCTCAAGAGTCTGGCCGCCCTGGCCCCGGCGGTGACCGAGGAACGGGCGGACGGTTGCGGCACCCGCTATCCCCAATGGGACAAGGGGGCCGGCATGCTCCAGACAGCCTATGAGGCCATCGACAGCGGTAGCCCCTACCCGGTCAAGGCCTACTTCATCCACCGTCACAATCCGCTGATCGCCCTGCCGGATCCCAAGGAGCAGCAGCGCATCCTCGATAAACTCGATCTGATTGTGGCCGTTGACGTGCATTTCAGCGAGTCGGCCTGGTTCGCCGATGTCATTCTCCCGGAAAACACCTTTCTCGAACGCGATGACATCCTGCGGACGGAAAAGGGGCTCAAGCCCGGTTTCGGTCGGCGACAGCAATCTGTCCGGCCGTTGAACAACACCAGGGCCGGCTGGGAGATCTACCTTGAGCTGGCAAAACGTCTGGGCAAGGGCGACTGTTTCCCCTTCAGCTCCATCGAAGACATCTGGCAGTATCAGCTGCAGGGCACCGGGCTTACGGTTGCCGATTTTGACGCCAAGGGCTTTGTCAAGCTGAGCGCCAAACCGATCTGGTTTGATCGCGATCAACTCAAGTTCGGCACTGAATCGGGCAAGATCGAGATCATCAGTAAAAAATGGGAGGCCATGGGGGTGGCCTCGCTGCCGCCCTATGTCGCCCCGGTGGAGCCGCCGGAGGGCAGCTTCCGCCTGTTGTTCGGCCGTAACGGCTACCAGGCCCATGGCCAGCATCAGAACAATCCTATTCTTTCGGAGCTGCTGGATGTCAACAAGCTGTGGATCAATACCGCTGCCGCCAAGAAACTGGGTATCAGCGATGGCGACCAGGTAGTGGTTGCAAGCGGTGACACCCAGGGGAAGATTATCGCCAAGGTCACCGACCTGATTCATCCCCAGGCGGTTTTCATGCTTCACGGTTTCGGCACCGATGTCCCCGCAAAAAAACGATCGTTGGGCAAGGGACTTGCCGACCAGGTTTTCATGCAGGGCAAGTTGAAGGAGTGGGATCAGGCCGGAGGCGGTCTTAATCTCGCGGAAAGTTTTGTTACCGTCATCCCGGCGGCAGCGCAGGAGAAAAAGAGATGAGTAAATATATCGTTACCCAGGACGTGGCCGACTGCATCGGATGCCGGGCCTGCGAGGTCCACTGCAAAGACAAGAACAACAGCGGACCGGGTGCCTTTTATTGCCGGATGATCGAGGTGACTTCGACCGGGAACAAGGCGCCGAGCATCGATTTCGTCTATCTCTCCTGTTTTCACTGTGAAAAACCCTGGTGTGTCGATGCCTGTCCCACCGGGGCCATGCGGCGGCGCGAACAGGACGGCATTGTCTTTGTTGAACCCAGCCTCTGTGTCGGCTGCAAGGCCTGCATCACCGCCTGCCCCTGGTCCGTGCCCCAGTGGAATCCCGAGATCGGCAAGGTGGGCAAGTGCGATCTGTGCAAGGACCGGATCGACGAGGGCCTGGAACCGGCCTGCGTCACCAAATGCACCACCGGCTGCCTCTCGTTCACTACCCCGGCCCAGGCCTCGGAGGCACGGCGTCAGGAGTTCGCCGAACAGTTGCTGCATAACCGGCGCTGAGGGTCGCGGCGCTCATGGTTACCTCCATCCCCCAGGAATATCTGGGCATTTTTCTCCTGTTGATCTTCGGGATCCTCTTTGGGGTTCTGACCCTGTTTCTCGGGCGATTCTTCCGCCTGAGCCGGCCTTACCACGAAAAACTGATCGCCTACGAATCCGGCAATGAACCGACCGAAGCCCCGCGGATGCGCTTTTCGGTGAAATTCTACCTGATCGCCATCCTTTTCGTGGTCTTCGATGTCGAGGCCATCTACCTCTATCCCTGGGCCGTGAGCTACGACCGGCTCGGTCTTTTCGCCCTGGCGGAGATGCTGCTGTTCATCGTGCTGCTGCTGGTCGGGTATGTCTATGCCTGGAAGAAGGGGGTGCTGCAATGGGAGAAATAACAGCGCCGGTGGTGCAGCTGGAGGAGGGGGTGCGCTTAATTCCCGGGGCCAATGCCCTGCTGGGTCCGCTCAACAAGCTGGTCAACTGGGGCCGGGCCGGGTCCATCTGGCCGGTCACCTTTGGCCTGGCCTGCTGCGCCATCGAGATGATGGACGCCGGCGCCTCGACCAACGACCTCGACCGTTTCGGCATCCTCTTCCGCGCCAGCCCGCGCCAGGCCGACTGCATGGTGGTTGCCGGCACCCTCAGCAAGAAAATGGCCCCGGTGCTGCGCAGGGTCTATGACCAGATGCCGGAGCCCCGCTATGTCCTGGCCATGGGCAGCTGCGCCTGCAGCGGCGGTATCTTCGACACCTATGCGGTCACCCAAGGCGTGGACCGGATTATTCCGGTGGATGTCTATGTTCCCGGCTGTCCTCCTCGCCCCGAGGCCCTGATGGAAGGGTTCATCAAACTTCAGGAGAAGATTCTCAAGGAGCAGTTCCGATGGAGCAGGTGGCGATAGCCGAGCGGCTGCAGGTCGAGTTTCCCGACGAGGTCCTGCAGCTGCATGTGTTTCAGGGGCAGGTCGGAGTCAGTATCCGTCCCGGCCGGGTGGTGGATATCCTCCGTTGGCTGCGCGACAGCGATGAGCTCCGCATGAACCACCTGCGTTCGCTCTGCGGGGTCGACAATGCCCGCAGAAAGGAACTCGGAGGGGAGCGTTTCGAGGTGGTCTATCATCTCTATTCCATCACCCTGCGCCATGAAATCCGGATCCGTGCCCAGGTCCCCGAGGCGGAATCCTGCATCGATTCCGTGGTTTGCCTGTGGCAAGGGGCCAACTGGCCGGAACGGGAAACCTATGACCTGATGGGCATCCGTTTCGTCGGCCATCCCGATCTTCGCCGGATCCTGTTGCCCGAAGACTGGCAGGGGCATCCCCTGCGCAAGGAATATCCGCTCAAGGGCAAGGAAGAGTGGGCCGGTATGACCGAACTGCTGACCAGGATCAAGGAGCTGGATCGATTCGGCTTTAATCCGGCGGCCGCCGCCTCCGGACAATCCGACCCCAGCCGGGAGAAGCGGCCATGACCTCACCCCTCAGGCAAACCCTCGAGGTTCCGGTGGCCGACGGCGAGGGCGAACACTATTCCCTGCGCATGGGCCCGCAGCATCCGGCCACCCACGGCGTGCTCCGGGTAGATCTTGAACTCGACGGCGAAACCATTGTCGAATGCACACCCCAGGTCGGCTATCTCCACCGGGGTTTTGAAAAGCTGGCGGAAAACCGCACCTATAGCCAGGCCCTGATCCTCACCGACCGGCTCGACTATATCGCCGCCATGGCCAACAATGTCGGCTATTGCCTGGCGGTGGAACGACTGCTCGGCATTTCGGTGCCCCTGCGGGCCCAATACATCCGCACCATTGTTTGCGAGATGTCGCGCCTGGCCTCGCATCTGTTGTGGCTGGCCACCCATGCCCTGGATATCGGGGCAATGACCGTCTTTCTCTACTGTTTCCGCGAACGCGAGATCCTGCTCGATCTCTTCGAGGAGCTGTGCGGCGCGCGCCTGACCTTTTCCTATCCCCGGATCGGCGGCGTCCGCCAGGATGTCACCGCCCGGTTCGTCGACGAACTGCAGCGGTTCCTCGATATCTTCCCCGCCAAGATCGAGGAATACGAAACCCTGATCGATACCAACCGCATCTGGCTCAAGCGCACCGTCGGGGTTGGGGTGGTTTCCGGCGAAGAGGCCCTGGCCCTGGGGCTGACCGGCGCCTGCCTGCGGGGCTCCGGCGTCGATTACGATCTGCGCAAGCACCAGCCCTACGACGCCTACGATCAGGTCGAATTCGAGGTGCCGCTGGGCAGCGACGGCGATATCTATGCCCGTTACCGCTGCCGCATGGAGGAGCTGCACCAGTCGGTGCGCATCATCCAGCAGTGCATCGATCAATTGCCGCCCGGCCCGATCCTCGGCGCGGACGCTCCGGACCTGCTCATGCCCAACAAGGCCCCGGCCCGGATCGAGGCCGACACCAGCCGCTTCGGCACCGGCCTGATCCGGCTGATCAAGGAACGGGAAATATATCTGGCCGGCGATATCTATGTGGCCACCGAGGTGCCCAAGGGCGAGCTCGGTTTCTATTTTATCTCCGACGGCAGCAACAGGCCCTACCGGATGCACATCCGCTCCCCCTCCTTTATTCATATCGGCGCCCTGGCCGCGATTGCCAAGGGTGAGATGATCGCCGACCTGATCGCCAATATCGGCAGCCTGGACGTGGTTCTGGGAGAGTCCGATCGATGAGCCTTCCGTCCCGGCCGTTTGCATACCGAGGTTTGTTATGAACATTATCATCATGCTCGCAGAGATCGTCGCCCTGTTTGTCCTGGTCATGCTCCATGTGGCCTATGCGACCTATTTCGAGCGCAAGATCATCGCGCACATGCAGGTGCGCCTGGGCCCGATGCGCGTCGGCTGGCACGGACTGCTCCAGCCCATTGCCGACGGCGTCAAGAGCTTCTTCAAGGAAGATATCATCCCCGCCGGCGCCGACCGGGCGACCTTCCTCGCCGCCCCGATCATCTGCCTGGTGGCGATGCTGACCTCGCTGGCGGTTTTGCCCTTTGCCAAGGGCTGGGTCCTGGCCGACATCAACATCGGCCTGCTGTTCATCTTTGCGATGAGCTCGCTCGCCAGCTACGGGGTGGTCCTGGCCGGCTGGGCCTCGAACTCGAAATTCAGCTTTCTTGGCGGCCTGCGCTCCATGGCCCAGGTCATCAGTTATGAAATCGCCATGGGCCTGAGCCTGGTGGGGGTGATGCTGCTGTCCGGCTCCCTCAACCTCAGCCGGATCGTCGAGGCCCAGGGGGATTCGTTTCTCGGCATGTACCTGTTGCCGCAATGCCTGGGCTTTTTTGTTTTTTTCATCAGCATGCTCGCCGAGACCAACCGGGTGCCCTTTGACCTCCCCGAGGCCGAGACCGAGCTGGTTTCCGGCTACGCCACCGAGTACAGCGGCATGCGCTACGCCATCTTTTTCATGGCCGAATATATCGGCATGATGGTCATGGCCTCCATCGGCACGGTCTGCTTTCTCGGCGGCTGGAACGGCCCCTTTGCCGTCCCTTTTTTCCCGCCCCTGTGGTTTGTGCTCAAGGTCTATCTGTTCATGTTCGTCTTCATCTGGATCCGGGCGACCTTGCCGCGCTACCGCTACGATCAGCTGATGGATCTGGGCTGGAAGCTGTTGATCCCGCTGGCGCTGGTCAATCTCGTCCTCACCGCCTGCCTCAAAGCGATACTCGGGTAGGGGAAATTAAACAATTATGCTGATTCGATATAAAGACAAACGAACCTGGCTGGCGACCGTCTTCCAGGCGGAGATCCTTCAGGGCATGGCCCTGACCCTGAAGCGGCTGTTTTCCAGGCCGATCACCCGCCAGTATCCCGAGGAAAAGCCCCGGATCAGAATCGGATTTCGCGGGCAGCACGCCCTGGTCCGCGATCCCCGGACGGGTTTGAGCAAGTGCGTCGGCTGCATGCGCTGCGCCATGGTCTGCCCCTCCCGCTGCATCCGTATCCGTTCCCATAAGGAGAGAGAGCAGGGGGGCGTTCTCCGGGTGATCGACGACTACCGGATCGAGGCCCTGCGCTGCGTCTACTGCGGTTATTGCGAAGAGGTCTGCCCGGTTAATGCCATTGTTCTTACCGAGATTTTCGAATACGCGGCCTATGACCGGCAATCGCTCTTTTTCGATATGGAACAGCTGCTGGGCAACTGGGACCGATTCGCCGCCCAACTCGACGGGCCGGTCGCGGACTATGTCAATCCGTTCTGGCGGCCGCGCGGCCTGCCCGAACAGGATCTGCCCGCCCCGAAACGACTGCCCGTGACGCCCGAGTGGAGCGGCGAGCAGCAGGTGGTGGGCAGAAAGTGGCGGCAACACCACGGATCCGAACAAACCTGATATGGGGGTGTCGATGTTTGACCAGATTTTTTTCGGCTACTGTGCGCTGATGATCATCACCAGCGGCATCCTGGCCATCAGCCTGCGCAATCCGGTGCATTGCGTGCTGATGGTGCTGGTGCTGTTTTTCCACATGGCCGGTCTCTACCTGACGCTCCAGGCCGAGTTTCTGGCGGCGGTGCAGATCATCGTCTATGCCGGGGCCATTCTGGTGCTCTATCTCTTTGTCCTTTTTCTGGTCAGTGTCCGGCAGGAACTGCGGTTAGATGCCTTTGTGCCCGGCGCCTGGGTCGGCAGGATCATCGCCGTCGGCCTGGCCGCGGGCCTGCTCTACGTCATTCCCGCCTTTACCCTGGGCGAGAAGGGCGCCTGGTCGCCGGCGCTCGTCAAGGAACTGACCCATACCAAGGCCCTGGGGCAGGAGCTGTATACCACCTATCTCCTCCCCTTTGAGATTGCCGGGCTCATCCTCCTGGTGGCCCTGATCGGCGGTCTGGTGCTGGCGAGAAAAGAAGACGTCGTGCTCTCGGACGGACCTGGCCAACCAGCCGGCACGGGTGGCGAATCCATTGACCCCAAGGAGGCGGCGCTATGATTCCCCTTTCCTGGTACATGGCCTTGGCCGCCATCTTGTTCTGCATCGGCGTCTGCGGGTTTCTCACCCGTAGAAACGTGATCGTCATGTTTCTCTCCATCGAGCTGATGCTCAACGGCGTCAACCTCAACCTGGTGGCGCTCAGCCATTTCCTCGACAGTCTGCGCGGACAATCCTTTACCTTCTTCATCATTACCGTGGCCGCGGCCGAAGCCGCCATCGGCCTGGGGATAGCCATTGCCCTATTTCGCAGCCGAAGCACCGTCCATGTCGACACTATCAACCAAATGAAAGGATAAGGAAATCATGCCGGCCTCCCTGCTCGCCATACCGTTTCTGCCGCTGGTCTCCTTTGTCCTGACCCTGTTGCTGGGCAAGCGCTGGGGAGTCCGGGCGCACTGGCTGCCGATCGGTACCGTCCTGCTCTCCTTCGTCTGCGCCCTGATCGCCTTTTTCCGGGTCAGATCCGGGGAAATCGTCAACCAGGATCTCTACACCTGGATAGAGTCCGGCAGCCTGACCGTCTCGGTCGGTTTTCTTGTCGATCAACTGACCGCGGTGATGCTGATCGTGGTCACCAGTGTCAGCTCCTTGGTCCATATCTATTCAGTGGGCTATATGAAAGGGGAGGAGGGGTATTACCGGTTTTTCGCCTACTTGAGCCTCTTTACCTTTTCCATGCTGATGCTGGTGCTGGGCAATAATTTTCTCCAGCTGTTTTTTGGCTGGGAAGCGGTCGGCCTTTCCTCGTATCTGCTGATCGGTTTTTATTACGAAAAAAAATCCGCCGCCGATGCCGGCAAGAAGGCCTTTATCGTCAACCGCTTCGGCGATTTTGGCTTTATTCTCGGTCTGTTTCTGATCTTCACCCAATTCGGCAGCCTCCACTATCAGGAGGTCTTCAGCAAGGTGACCACCTTAAGCGGTGCGACGGTCTCTCTGTTCGGCACTCCGGTCGATCTGGCCACCCTCATCGCCCTGCTGCTCTTCTGCGGGGCCATCGGCAAGTCGGCTCAGATCCCGCTCCATGTCTGGCTGCCCGATGCCATGGAGGGGCCGACCCCGGTCAGCGCCCTGATCCATGCCGCCACCATGGTCACGGCCGGTGTTTTTTTAGTGGCCCGCTGCAATCCGATCTTCGAATTATCCACTTTTGCGCTGAACCTGATCACCGTGGTGGGGGCGATGACGGCGCTGTTTGCCGCCACCATCGCCCTGGTCCAGACCGACATCAAGCGGGTGGTCGCCTATTCCACGGTCAGCCAGCTGGCCTACATGTTCATCGGCTGCGGGGTCGGGGCCTATTCCGCCGGTATCTTCCATCTCTTTACCCATGCCTTTTTCAAGGCCCTGCTCTTTCTCGGCTGCGGGTCGGTGATCCTGGGGATGCACCACGAGCAGGATGTCCGCTCCATGGGGGGCTTGAAACCGCACATGCCGATCACCTACTGGACCTTTCTCCTCGCTTCGCTCTCCATCGCCGGCGTCCCGGGGCTGGCCGGTTTCTTCAGTAAGGACGAAATCCTGCTCATGGCCTTCAACACCCCGCTTGCGGCCGGCAAGTTCGCCTGGGCCATCGGCACCCTGGTCGCCTTTATGACCGCCTTTTATTCCTTCCGCCTCTTTTTCCTCATCTTCCATGGCCAGTTCCGCGGCACCGAAGAGCAGCGGCACCACCTCCGGGAGTCGCCCCGGGTGGTCACCGTTCCCCTGATCCTGCTGGCGGTCGGCGCTGTGGGCGCCGGCTGGTTCGGCATCCCCGGCATCCTCGGCGGCGATAATCACTGGGCCCATTTCCTGGAGCCGGTGCTCGGCCATCCCCATGTCCATCTTTCCGGTGTGGTCGAGGGGCTGTTGATGGGCAGCTCGGTCCTGGCCGGGGCCTGCGGCATCGGCCTGGCCTTCTACCTGTACCGGCTTAAACCCCACCTGCCCGCAATACTGGCGGCGCGGCTCGCCTGGGTGCACCGCCTGCTGGTCAATAAATACTATATCGATGAAATGTACGGCAGCCTGATCGTCAAGCCAACCCTGGCCTTCAGTCGCGGGGTGCTGCTGCGGGTGGTCGATCTCGGCTGCATTGAAGGCGTGGTCAACGGCATTCCCCGGGCCATCGGCGGACTGTCAGAAAAAATGCGGCGGGTGCAGGACGGCCAGGTTTCGCATTACCTCGCCTGGATGGGCGGCGGCGCCCTGGTGCTCCTTGTCGTCCTCCTGGTCGGAAATTAACCTGAAATCACCACTGCGGAAGCCTCCTTCATGTCAATCCCCCTTCTCAGCACCCTGATCTTTTTCCCGGTCCTCGGCGGGCTCTCGCTGCTGATCGTGCCGCGGCAGCAGACCGCGACCATCCGGTTGATGGCCCTGATCGTCAGCCTGATCGAGCTGGTTCTCTGCCTGCCGGTGGCGCTCCTTTTCGACAAGACCACCTATCTGATGCAGTTTGGGGAGCACCACCCCTGGATCAAGGCCCTGAACATCAACTATTCCCTGGGCATCGACGGGATCAGCATCCTCTTCCTGCTGCTGACCGCCCTGATCATCGTCCTCTCCATCCTGGTCTCCTGGGAGAGTATCACCGACAAGGTGCAGGAGTTCTTTGTCGCCCTGCTGCTCCTCGAAGGGGCGATGATGGGGGTCTTCTGCGCCACCGACTTGTTTCTTTTCTACATCTTCTGGGAAGCGATGCTGATCCCGATGTTTCTCATCATCGGCGTCTGGGGCGGCCCGAACCGGATCTACGCAACCGTTAAGTTCTTTCTCTATACCCTGGTCGGCAGCCTGCTGATGCTGGTGGGCATCATCCTGCTCTACCTCAAAGGGGGCCATACCTTCGATATCCTCCAGCTCGCCGGGCAGGCGTATCCGCTGAAGCTGCAGCTGCTTCTTTTCTGGGCCTTTTTCGCCGCCTTTGCGGTCAAGGTGCCGATGTGGCCGGTGCATACCTGGTTGCCGGACGCCCATACCGAGGCCCCGGCCGCCGGTTCGGTCATCCTCGCCGGCGTGCTGATCAAGATGGGGGCCTACGGTTTTCTCCGATTTTCCCTGCCGATCCTGCCCGAGGCCACTCAACAGATGCTGCTGCCCCTGCTCATCCTTTCGGTGATCGCCATTGTCTACGGGGCCGTCATCTGCCTGGCCCAGTCCGACCTCAAGCGCCTGGTGGCCTACAGCTCGGTCAGCCACATGGGATTTGTTACCTTGGGGCTTTTCGCCCTCAACCAACACGGCCTGGAGGGCGGCATTCTCCAGATGATCAATCACGGGGTGGTCACCGGCGCCCTGTTCCTCGCCATCGGTATGATCTATGAGCGCACTCACACCCGGGAAATCGCCGCATACGGTGGACTGGCTTCCACCATGCCGGTTTTCGCCGGTTTTTTTCTTCTCTTCACCCTGGCTGCCGTCGGTCTGCCCGGAACCAATGGTTTTATCGGCGAATTCCTCATCCTGCTCGGCGGGTTCGAACGCCGGCCCTGGGCGGCGGTGGCCGCCTCCACCGGACTCATTCTCGGGGCCTGGTACATGCTCTGGTTGTATCAGCGTATTTTTTTCAACGAGGTCAAAGAGAAGATGCAAGGGCTGGTTGAACTGAATGTTCGGGAGATTCTCACCTTGGTGCCGATGGTGCTGCTGATTTTCTGGATCGGCCTCTATCCCAATGCCCTGCTCAGCTTTCTCCATGTTTCGGTGGCCCATCTCCTCGACCAGGTCCAGGGAGTGGGATTGGCCGGGCCGGTCTTGCCGCTGAAGCTGACTCTATTCCCGTAAATACTGAGACGACAAACTTCGTGATTTTGAGCAAGGAGCGATAATGATCCCTACCGTGGCTGTCAATTGGGCCGCCGTTGAACCCATCCTGCCGGAACTGCTGCTGATCGGCATCGGCGTATTGCTGATCGGCTTTGATCTTTTCCTTCCCCGCCAACGGCAACTTTTGCCCTGGCTGACCGTGGTCGGCTGTTTGGCGGTTCTGGCCATGGTTGCGGGATCGCGCCCCTCCGTTGCTTTTGGCGGCATGTTTCTCACCGACGGTTACGCGGTGTTTTTCAAGAGCCTCTGTCTGGCCGGGGTGCTCCTGACGACCCTGATGAGCGAGCATTTCTGCCGTATTATCAACCTGCGGCAGGGAGAATACTTCAGCCTGCTGGTCTTCTCGACGGTCGGCATGCTGCTCATGGCCTCGGCCGGCGACCTGATGGTGTTGTACCTCGGGCTCGAGTTGATGGCCCTGCCGATTTATGCCCTGGTGGGATTGCACCGAAACGATACCCGGACCAGCGAGGCGGCTATCAAGTACTTTCTCATGGGCGGATTCGCTTCGGCCCTGCTCCTGTTCGGCATGTCGCTCGTCTACGGCCTGACCGGCACCACCGATATCGCCCGGATCGCGGAATTGATCGCCTCGCTCAAATTAAGCAGCCATCCGGCCCTGCTGGTTGCCCTGGCCCTGCTGCTCGCCGGGTTCTGTTTCAAGGTGGCGGTAGCTCCCTTTCACCTCTGGACTCCGGATGTCTACGAGGGCGCCCCCACCGTGGTCACGGCCTTTATGTCCGTCGGCCCCAAGGTGGCGGGATTCGCCATCTTCGGACGGGTCCTGTACTCCGCCCTGCCGCAGCTCCACGATCACTGGGGTCCGGTGCTGGCGGTGCTGGCCCTGCTGACCATGGCGGTGGGCAATATCACCGCCCTCCGCCAGCGGAGCCTTAAACGGATGCTGGCCTACTCGGCGATTGCCCATGCCGGCTATGCCCTGCTGGGGCTGCTGGCCGGAACAGCCGAAGGCATGGCCGCGGCCATGAGTTATCTATTCATCTATCTGTTCATGAACCTGGGCGCCTTTGCCATCCTCATGCTCCTGGCCACCCCCGATCATCCCGGTGAATCCCTGGACGACTGCAAGGGGCTGGCTGCCCGCAATCCCCTGGCCGCCGTCCTGATGCTGACCTTCATGTTCTCCTTGACCGGCATTCCGCCGACCGCCGGGTTCATCGGCAAGTTCTACCTGCTCAAGGCGGCCTTTGCCGCCGGTTATACCCTGACCGTGGTTCTTGCGGTCCTCTTCAGCGCCATCTCCGCCTATTTTTACCTGCGGGTGGTGCGCTATATGTACATGAGCGATTCAAAACAGATCCCTGCCATTCAATATTCCCCCGGAATGCTCACCGCCCTTGGTTTTTGCCTGCTCGGCGTGGTCGGCTTGGGACTCTTTCCCGGCTCCTTCCTTGATTGGGCAGTGGCGGCCGTCTCGGCGATGTAGCATCCTTTCCTCAACAGACCGGTTGCCGTCCCGTGTGTTCATCTTCACGGGCTGAAACGCCCAGGAAAAATTCCTGGAATGAACATTTCAATGGGCACGGCCAGACGTTTCAGGATGCATTGGAATCAAACACTTCCCGTACTTTGCGGCCCAGACTGCCGGCGGAAAAGGGTTTTTCGAGAAAATGCCCGCCGGATTCCAGACCGCCATGATCGGAGAGGATGTCGTTGGTGTAGCCCGATATGAACAGGACCTTGGTTTGCGGGCGACTTGCCAAAATTTCCTTGGCAAGTTTCCGGCCGTTCATTTCCGGCATGATCACATCGGTAATGAGCAGGTCGATCGCTCCTTGGTATTCGCGGGCAAGAGACAGTGCATGGGCGGGTGTTGGTGCTGCGAGTACCGTATAACCGCACTTTTCGAGAACATAGATACCGAGTTCGAGGATAGCGCTTTCGTCTTCAACCAGGAGAATGGTTTCAGTTCCCCGGTCCTCAACGCTGCTGATGTTGGTCAGTGCCTCCTCGGTGGCCAACGGCGCCCGGGGCAGGTAGATTTTAAAGATTGTTCCTCGACCGGGTTCACTGGCGACATCGATCAGCCCTTTATTCTGTTTGACGATCCCATATACGGTTGCCAGTCCCAGACCGGTTCCCTTTCCTTCTTCCTTGGTAGTGAAATAGGGTTCAAAAATTCGGGAGAGGGCCTCCTCGTTAATACCACTGCCATCGTCGCTGACCCTCATCCGCACGAAATTGCCGGGGGTCAGGTCAAGATTGGCGGCGCTCTCGCTTTGATCGATGACGATATTGTCGGTCTCAATGGTGATATGCCCCGTTCCGTCAATGGCATCACGGGCGTTCACCACCAGATTGGCGAGAATTTGAGAGATTTGGGTAGCATCCATCTGAACCGGCCAAAGATCGGTCCCGGGGATCCAGAGCAGTTTGATGTTTTCGCCGATCAGGCGGTGCAGCATCTTCAAGGTTCCGTCGATTGTTTGGTTCAGGTCAAGAACCCGGGGGGAAATTACCTGTTTGCGGGCAAAGGCGAGCAGTTGTCGGGTGAGGTCCGCCGAATGCTGGGCAGCCAGGTGGACCTCGAACAACCGTTTGTAGAGGGGGTGCCGTTCCCCCAGATCGTTTAAGGTCATTTCCACGTAACTGCAGATGACGGTCAGCATATTGTTGAAATCATGGGCCACGCCCCCCGCCAACCGTCCGACCGTATCCATCTTCTGGGCCTGAAGCAGCTGGGCCTGAAGCTTTTTTTGTTCCTCTTCCGCCAGTCGACGTTCGGTTATATCGCGACTGACGCCCCGATAGCCGAGAAATCGGCCCTGTCTGTCAACAATCGGGGTGGCGCTTGATTCGAAGATCGCTTTGTTGCCGTCTTTGCGGATCAAAGTCTGGCAGTGCTGACTGTAGGGTTTCTTGGCGGCGAGGTTTCTGAGGAAAACGTCATTGTTCTTTGTGTGAAATTCCTCCGGACTCAATAAAATATCCCAGAACTGGCCGATGATTTCTTCCGGCCGGTATCCGAGCAGGTTCGTGGCCCGGCGGCTGACAAAGGTGAAACAATAATCGGAGTCGGTTTCCCATATCAGATCGTGGACACTGTCGACCAGATCGCTGTACCGTTTGGCGCTCTCGGCCCGGGCCTTTTCCATTGCCCTTTTCCTGGTTTGGTCGCGGAATACCAGCACAACCCCGGTGATTTCGCCGTCTTCGTTGCGGATGGGAGACCAGCTGTCGGTGACCGGCAAACGCGAACCGTTCCGGCCAAGGAGAAGGGCATGATTGCTCACCCCTATCGTTTCTCCTTCAAGCAGCACCCGGTCGATGGGAAGGACGGCCGGGGATTTGGTTTCTTCGTCGACTGCATTAAAGACGGTGGTCAGGGGTTTTCCGAGGGATTCCTTTTCCCGCCAACCGGTGAGCCGTTCGGCCTCCGGATTCATCCGGGTGACAAGACCCCGGGCATCGGCGGCGAGAACGCCGTCGCCGATGCCGTATAGAGTGGCGCGGATTTCCTCCCTGGTCTGGCTGCGTTCGCGTTCCGCCTCCAGCAAGGCCTCTGAGAGGGCCTTCTGCCGGGAGACGGTGACGAGCCGCGCCAGGGCAGCGGTCATGCCGATGACCAGGGCAAACAAAAGCAGCAGTCCGCCGCCCTGAAGGTGTGCCTTGGCAAGCAGGCCGTTGAGATCTGTTTTGGTGACCAGGTACCAGGTCGTTTCCGGTATGACGCGAAGGTCGGCGAGAACATCCTCGCCAAAGCAATCCGTTCCTCGCACCATCCCGGATTCGCCGCGCACGGCGCGGACCGCGGGGTTTTCTATGTCAGACAGCTTAAGGCGTAAGCTGAGCGGCGGGGTAGGGGGATGGCGCAGAGGGGAAAGAAAGAGGACATTGCTTCCTTCTTTGCGGACCAGGATGCTGCTCCCATGGGCATCAATGCTGGCGTCGGTCTGGATCAGAGGCTCTGCGAAAAAAGTAGGGCTGGGGAATTCCCAGAAAGGCCCTTCAGTCTGCGGGGTGCTTTCTTGCCGTTGCGACACCGGCCAGACCTCTAACATGGGGAAAAGATTCTCTTCCGGATCGGCAACCAGCAGGAGCACGGCTATGGGGAGGTTATCCTTGCCCATGACCGGCGCCCCCACATTGATATGGATACGTTTGCAGGTATGGCAATAATAGAAATCACCCAAGGTCGCTTGCCGTGACGCCAGAACCTGGGCCAGGAGATTGTTTTCTTCCGGTTCGAGGTGTTTGCGCTGTTGACGGGCAGGGGCCCCTTCCGCTTCGTGATGTCCGGTCTTGGCAATCAGGGAAACCAGGATGTTGCCGCTGGTGTTCGCCAGGATCATGTTGTGGTAGCCTTCATTCTCACGAAAGGTCTCCATCCGCATGATAATGTCCGCCAGCACCTTGGGACTCCCGGTCTTGTACCAGTCCTGAGTAAGCGTTTTGATCAGGCCAGAGGAATTCATCCGGGCGTCGGCCAACCGTTCAGAGCGCCAGGCGAGGAGCTGGTCGGTTTTCATCCGGGCGATGGTGTTGAGAACCGCGTAATGATCGCGAATGTATCCCTGTTCCAAGACATTGATGAATTTGTATCCGCCAACGGCAAAAACAAGGACAATAAGGCCTGCTATCATGAACAGGCGGATGCGTCGGTCCCAAGTTTTGGCCTGTGGCGAAAGACTGCTCATGGTGCGGGTACCGGGTTTATCGGTTGATGTTTGACTCTCCGCCAATACCAATGCCCGGATGCCGGGGTGCGGGAAGAGCGTGCGGATGAGGGTATGGTTGTCATGGGCCGCTTCAGACCTTGAATTTTTTCACCAGCTGTTCGAGCTGCACGGCCAGATCAGAGAGCGCCTGGGCGCTCGCCTGCACCTGGCCGGATCCGTCGCCGACCTGATTCGACTGGCGGCTGATATCGGAAACATCACGGGTGATCTCGGTTACCACCACGGTGCTCTGGGCTACATTTTCATTGACCTCGGCAATACCCATGGAAGCCTGGGCGATATTGCCGGCAATTTCACTTGTGGCGGTTGACTGTTCTTCCACCGCGGTGGCAATCGCATGGATGACGCTGTTGATCTCGACGATCACTTCGGAAATCTTGGTGATATCCCCAATGGTGGTGCTGGTGGTGGATTGCATCTCATCGATCTGATTCTTGATGTCAACGGTGGCCGCGGCGGTCTGGCGGGCCAGTTCCTTGATCTCGTTGGCGACCACCGCAAAACCCTTGCCGGCCTCTCCCGCCCTGGCGGCCTCGATGGTGGCGTTGAGGGCGAGAAGATTGGTCTGCTCGGAGATTTCGGTAATGGTCTCGGTGACCCGGCCGATTTTCCTGGCCGATTCACCCAGCTCCGCCATCTTTTCCGATGCGGCCTGTGATTGTTTAACGGCTGTGTCGGTGATCATTCGTGCCTTTTCGGCGCTTTCAGCGATTTCATTGACCGTGGCCGTCATTTCCTCGGTGGAGGAGGCAATCATGTTGACATTACTGGTGGACTGCTCCATGGCCGCTGAAACCGACTGAAAGTTGGTGCTCATCTCCTCGGTGGCGGCGGCAACCGAACCGGATTTCTCGGCGGTATCCCTGGCCGCCGATGACAATTGTTTGGATACCGCGGCCAGATCGGAGGAGGACAGCGACAACCTGCCGACCCCGCTGATAATTTCCTTGATCATGGCACCTAACTGGCCGACCATGACATTGAGTGAGCCGGCCATGAGACCGATTTCATCGCCCTGATTGACATCGAGTTTGGTGGTGAAGTCGCCGTTGGCCATGGTGGCGGCAAAGGCGGCGGTTTTGCGTACCGGACCGGTGATGGCCCTGGTAAGAAAGATGGCAAAGCCTATCCCGAGAAGGAGGGCCGCAAGGGAGATGATCATCATGGTCTGGATAGCGCTCTGACTCGTAGCGATCAGGGAGGCTCCCAGTTCCTGCTGGTCACTCACATAGGTTTTGAGCATGTCTTCGACCAGGGTGGCACTCTCGGATCCAATGCGAACCAAGGTGGTTTCATAGAGGCTGTTGCGGGCGTTTGTCGCTTTAGCCATCAGTTTGAAATTATCGATATAGGTTTTGGCTTGTTCACGCGCTTTCAGCGCCGTGGCTTTACGCTCCGGATGCGAGGAAGCCGCAAGTTGTTCCAGTATCTGTTGCAGTTTGAAAATTTCCTTGCCCACTGTCTCGGCATCCTTTTCCGAGGTGGTGGCCAGGAATCGCTGGGCGTGCAGTCGTGCGGTGAGCAAATTCTGGACAGCCAGGCCGCATTTGCTGATCATGTCGACATCCTGGTCGGTCCTGGCCGATATCATAATCTCGGTCAACTCCTCCTGGATAGCGGGTCCGAGGGTGCGCAGGACATCGTTTATAATGCGATCGCTTTCCCTGAGATCGATCACCAATTGCTCAAAACTCTTCTCGTAGGCATCGGTCAGTTCATCTATTTTGGCGATTATCGGTATCCGCTTGGAGTTTTTGATTCTCCCCTTGGCCTCATGGACGGAGGCCTGCAGTTTTTCTACGTAGTTCTTGTATTCCTGGAGATCCTTTTCGTCATGATTGATGAAGAAATCTTTGACCTTCATCCGGACCATCAGCATGTTGCTCTGGAGGGCGCTCACCATGTTTGAGTTGCCGGTTCGACGATCGAATTCCTTTATTCCCGTGGAGGCGGTTACCAATCCTCGCCAGGAAAAAAAAGCGACCACCAGCAGCAGAATCAGGATAAAGCCGAAACCGCCACCTATCTTCATGGATAATTTCAATTTGTTCATAACCACCTCCTTCAGTGTAGTAATAATCCTGTATTTATTTTTTAAATATACTTGCTAAAAATGCTGACACTTCATCGATGTTGGTATCAATAGAGGCGATCAGCCGTGGGGAGAGCAGGTGAAATTTGCTGTTTTTCAGCCGGTCTTCATTCTCAACTACTAAAATGATTCGAAAGCAGTCAAATTCTTCACGTAAGGCGAGCAAATGTGCAATGTCATCCTCTTCTTCCGCAAAGAGGATAATAAAATCATTGCTTCGTAACTGCAGGCAGAACGGCGAAGTGAACTCGGATCCCGGAGGAAGGGCGATGAGTGTCCCGTTGAAGGGAAGATCACCCAGGTATTTTTTTACCTGACCATAGGCCTCTGTATCTCTGGCCGCATAGAAAAATACGTTGTTCATTTGTCCTCCTGGTTTTGCGATGCAGTTCTCCCCACGGATTCCCAGTCGTATCAGACTGGGATTAGCACGATGTATGCCATAAGGGATTGGCGAGGGTTGTGATATTAATTTTAGTTTTTACAATAAGTTACATCTGAAGAAAGCCGAACGGGCAAGGCGTCTGGGGCAAAGGGGCTCCATGCATTGATTTGTGTCTGATTTTTTAGACGAAGATCCGTCTTGTATTGTAGACAAAACCGGGAGCGATCAAGCCGCTTTTTGGGGTGCCGGGGAGAAACGGGCAAGAAGAAGGGAGTGAAAGGCGGGAGTCAGTCGAGCTGCTGTTTGGGTGCGGTGGCGCCGTAGATTTGCATCAGCTGGTACAATCGGGCCCGGGAAAGTCCGGAGATGCTGCAGGCTTGCTTGATGCTGCCCGAGGAATACTCGAACAGGTGTTCCATGTATTCTTTTTCCTTTTCCGCCTTGAAATCTTTCCACAAAGGAGGCGTGGCGTCGGGCAGTGCTTTGCCCGCACCCTTTATTTTGGCGGGATCGTTTTTGATTGCCGCCAGGGTTTTGCGCACCCGGAAATGTTCGGGCAGGTGATAGGCAAAGAGGGTGGGGTGATGAATGGCATTGGAAAAAACCTGTTCCAGGGTCTGCTGCAGTTCCCGGACATTGCCCGGCCATTCGTAGGCCATGAGATATTCAAAAAATTCATCGGCAATCCCTTTGTACGCAATCTTGAGGCGATCGCACAGGCGGGTAAGAAAATATCGGGTCAGGGGGCGGATATCCTCCTTCCTTTCCCGCAAGGGGGGTAAATGGAGAGAAAGGGAGCGGAGACGGAACAGCAGGTCCGAACGGAAGGTCCCCGCGGCCGCGTCTTGGTCGAGATCGCGATTGGTCGCGGCAATCACCCGGAAATTACTGTACTCCTCTTTGGCGCCGCCGATCGGACGGTATCGGTGTTCCTGCAAGACTCGTAAAAAGGTTTTCTGGATTTTTTCCGGCAGCTCACCTACCTCGTCGAGAAACAGGGTGCCGCCGTGGGCCATTTTGATCAGGCCGGTGACGGTTCTGTCGGCGCCGGTGAAGGCCCCCTTGACATGCCCGAACAGGGTGCTTTCAATCAGGGTTTCAGGCAGGGAGGCGCAGTCCACCACCACAAAGGCCTGTTGCATCCGGTTCGAATTGTCGTGGATGGCGCGGGCAAAGACCTCCTTGCCGGTACCGGTTTCGCCGGTGAGCAGGACGCCGGCGTCACTGGCGGCCGCCTTGGCCAGTTGGTCGAGGCAGCTGGTCAGGCAGGGACTTTTACCGATGATCGCATCTCTTTTCAGGGCAACCGGGATGACCCCGAATTTCTTTTTTTCTTCCCGGTATTGCAGCGCCCTGGTGAGCGGCAGCAGCAAATTGCGCAGGACATGGGGTTTTTCCAGATAACTCCAGGCCCCGGATTGGATGGCTTTGATCGCGCCATCCGGGTCGCCGGAGCCGGTCATGATGATGATTTCCGGCCTTGACAGCACTTCGGAAAAATGGGGAAAGGCGTCAAGGCCGTTGCCATCGGGCAACTGGACATCGAGGAAGATGACGTCGAAATCGTCGGTGCGCGCCTGCGCGATACCCAGGGCCAGGCTGGCGGCAGTCGCGGTGCGGTGACCGGCCCGTTCGAGATGTTCGGTCAGCATCTCCGCCAGCATCAGATCGTCATCAACTACCAGGATGTTTGCCATCTTGCACTCTGCCGTAAAGCTTTCGCCAGGTCGCGAGAACCCGCCGATTTCATGATGAATTTGAGGATGCCGCTCGGCCGGGTTCGCGTCTCGTCCAGGGTTTTGTTGAATCCGGTGGACAGGATGAGGGACGGATCCGGCTTGAGCCGCTCCCTGCTTAACACATTGCCGGTCATAACGGGCATATTAGTGACCACAAGGTCGATCGTTTCCCGATGACAGGTGCAAACACGCAGGGGGTCCGTACTGTTGGCAATGATAGCACAGGATGGCCCCACGGCACCAGACCCTTTTGCACCATTTGCACGGCCGGCAGCTGCTCGTCGCCGGCTTTGCGGCCATGGGCTGGTCCGACTCCGGTTGCCGATGGTCCTTCCGGTTATCAACCTTCCGGTATCAATGATCGATGGGCGCAACAGCTGTGATCGGCAGACGCTTAAGGCAAGGCCGAAACCCCGGATCTTTCTCTTGGTGGTTCCCGGTTTTTATGGTAGGGCTGAAAATATTGAAACTTCGGAAAGGGTTTGAGTTTCGCTCCCGTCTCCGAAATAACACCAACCTTATATTCCGTAATTCTATGCTCAAGAGAACCTTGATTCTGTCCTTTGGTGTTCTGCTTGCCCTGTCCCCGGGGTTCGCCGCGCAACCGGCAACGACTGCCAAAACCATGGTGATCAGCGCGGAAACGCCCAGTCCTACACGCTTTATCGTCCGCGACAAGGCGCTGTTCGATTTGAATAAGCCGGAAAAGCCGGTCTTTTTTCGAGGCATGGGCTATTCGCCCTTTCTTCCCGGCGAGACCCCGGTCTTCGGAGCCCCCCCTGGCAACGATGACCGTTATGCCACCCATCTGGCCCTGATCAAGGATTTGGGAGCCAACTACCTGCATGTCTTTCCGCGGCTGATGCCGCCCAATTTCTTTGCGGCCCTCGATAAAACCGATCTGGTCTACAGCCAGGATGTCTGGGTCTGGGCCTATGAGGAGGATTTTTTGGCCCCGGCTTTTCAGGCCAAGACCTTGAACGATATCAAGGAAGTCATTGACCATACCTACAAGGTCGGCCGGCCGGACCGCCTGGTGCTCTTCTCCATCGGCGACGAACTGCAGGCAAAATGCATCACCTCCACCGATGCCCGGCACCCCGATGTCCATGAATACAAGGGTAAACACCTGACCGTCACCGGGCGGACGCCCACCGAGGTGGCCCTGGCCAAACTGGTGGACGGAGCCATGGACTACGAGTTGAGCCGCTACGGCCGCCGGCATCTCTATTGCCACACCAGTTGGACCCATGTCGGGCCGATTGCGGACCGACCGGATATTGAAGTCAGCCGGGAGAGCGTGCTGGTTCCGGATATGGGCGACCTCATCTGTCTCAACATCTATACCTACGCCAACGGCGTGCGCACCTCAAAGCCCGGTTCGGTGACCGGTACCGCTTACCAGGGGTATCTCGAGCAGTTGGCCTCTGAATCGAAACAGCCGATCCTGGTGACCCAGGTGGGACTGTCGACCTCGCCCATTGCCCCCAAACCGTGGATTCCCGGATTCGGCGGCCATAAGGTTGCGGACGTGCCCTCGACTTTTGAGTCGGTGTGGCGGGATATCCGCACCGCGCGCGGCCGGGAAAGGTATTGCGGGTTGGTTTTTTTCGAATTGCAGGATGAATGGTGGAAGAGCGCCAAGGGACCCGAGGAAGCTGCCCGCCATGACGCGGACGATCCGGAGCAGTGGTTCGGTATTTATGAGGTGGGCAAGGATAACGCCCTTGTTCCCAAGGGCGCCATTCCGGCCACGGTGAAACGTTTGTTTGCCGAACCCTGACCGAAAACTAAGGGGGAAGGTCTGCAGCGTGTCCGGAGGGTGATTCCGGACACGCTTTTTTTTAGTAACTGTTCAGGTTGATGAGATCGTAGCCTGTCAGGTATACAGCAGCGTCAACTCCGGTCAGGTTGCGGTGGAGCGCTGAAAGGCTAAACACCTACAGGCTATCCACCTGAATAGTCCTTTTTTTATTTGAAATACTCGGTCACGTACTTGAGGGCCGTGGAGAGCATGATGGCGACCAGCATCCATTTGATGGCTTTGGCTGGAACGAATTTCTGGCAGCGGGCCCCCATATACATCCCGGCCATGCCGCCCAGGCCGAAGAGGAGACCCAGCAGCCAGTCCGGAGCCACCGACACCTGCGGATAAAATGGGGCAAGCGCCGTATAGAAGGCCACGCCGGCCACCGAAGTAACGAAGGTCCCCATCAGGGCCGCGCCGGCCACGGTGTAGACCGGCAGGCCAAAGAAGGTCACCAGAAATGGCGCGATGATCGCACCGCCCCCGATCCCATAGGTCCCGCCCACAATACCGACGATGAAGCAGAGGATGAAAATCCCGGCGCACGAAACATTGAAGGTTTCACCCTGGAAGGTATAACACAACCGCCACAGACCGCAGTGGATATCGCCGACCGTTGCCGTCGGATTACCGAAGGTCGCTGCCAGGGGTCCGGCCGGCGCCGCTGCTTTTCCGGGATTGCCCGCGTTTTTCTTCAGCAGATCACGGAGCATCTTGATGCCGATGTAAAGGATCACCGCCGCTGCAAACAACTTGAAATTCCTGGGATCACGCAGCCCGTTCACCCGGATGAACGCCCCGATAAGCACCCCCGGCAGGGTGCCGATCACCACGATCCGGGTCAACGGCCACACCATCCGTCCTTCCTTGCAGTAGCGATAGACCCCGGAGGGAATGGCAACGATGTTGTAGAACTGGTTGGTGGAACTCACCGAGGGATTGGTATATCCGAGAAAGGACATCTGAAAAGGCAGGAGGAGAAAAGCTCCGGAAATCCCGCCCATGGAGGTGAAAAATGAGATGACGAAGGCGACAAGCGGGGGAATCCAGGGGTCGACGGTAACGCCGGAAATGGGAAAGAGCATGGTGGCCTCCTTGAACCGTGAAGGTTGATCAGTCGAACACGATATATATTATTTTCGTGTCAGAATAACCGAAACCATGCGGAAGGTCAAGCCTCAGTGGGAAGTATGATATTTTTTGAACGGGCATAAGCCATCTCGATACGCAGAGTTTCTCTCCCGTAATGTTGCCGGAGCATATGGGACGGTGAAGATGCAAAAGTGTCCCGGCCCGCAAACAAAGGGCGCGGTGCCGCTTTCAACGAGTGATTTCACAAGAGTGAGTGACCAGGGCAGTTTGACGGAAATACTGCAAAGCTGGAGAAATCGAGACACTGCACTAAAAAAAACGCCGGTGTCTCACGTTTTTTCAAAAAAGGTAGGATTGTCGCTTGACACTTGCTCGTTTTTTCAGTTTATTCAAGCCTTCGCAAGGCGGGACCGATGAGGCGTCCCCTTTTTCATCCGTGCTGGACCGTTTTTCAAAAAACGCTGTTCACACCCTGGCAACCCTTTCCCATCACAGGCAGGCAACATGGCATTTTGGCGAGTACCGCTTGACGCGCAGGAGATACAGGTAACCCGGGGGATGGTGTGTATCATCGACGACCGGTGCAAGGGCTGCGGCTACTGTATTGAATTCTGCCCCAAGGACATCCTGGCATTCTCCGATAAGTTCAATCGCAAAGGCTACCATCCACCGGTGTCGATCAAACCCGACGAATGCGTCAACTGCCATTACTGCGAGATTATCTGCCCCGAGTTTGCCATCTATTCGGTGGAAATGCCGCCGGTGGCGGCTGTCCCCAAGTAATCCCCTCCCAGAGACAGGAATCCTGTTATGAAACCAGTTGTAAGGACCGGCGAACACTATATCACCGGCGATGTCGCCTGCGCCGAAGGCGCGATTGCGGCGGGCTGCCTTTTTTTCGGGGCCTACCCGATCACCCCTGCCACCGAGATTGCCGAACACATGGCCGAGCGCCTGCCCGAAGTCGGCGGCACCTTTATCCAGATGGAGGACGAAATCGCGGCCATCGCCTCGATCCTCGGCGCCGCCTGGACCGGGGTCAAGAGCATGACCGCGACCTCGGGGCCGGGATTCAGCCTGATGATGGAAAACCTCGGCCTCGGCGTCTGTACCGAGACCCCCTGCGTGATCGTCAATGTCCAGCGGACCGGTCCCTCCACCGGCCTGCCCACCCAGACCGGCCAGGGCGACATGATGCAGGCCCGCTGGGGGTCGCACGGCGACTACGAACTGATTGCCCTGGCCCCCTCTTCGCCCCAGGACTGTTTTTACCAGACCATCCGCGCCTTTAACTTGAGCGAAAAATACCGGGTGCCGGTATTGGTCATGGCCGATGAGATCGTCGGCCACATGAGCGAGAAGGTGGTCATTCCCGAGGCAAGCAAGATCAAATTGATCGACCGCCCCAAGCCCACCGGCCGCAAGGACCGGTTCAAGCTCTACGAGCCGGGTCCCAACGGGGTGGCCCCCATGCCCGCCATCGGCGAGGGCTACAATATCCATGTCACCGGGCTGACCCACGACGAACGCGGTTATCCCTCGATGACCGTCGAGGCCCAGGAACAAATGATGACCCGGATCAAAGGCAAGATCCGCAACAACCTGGACGACATCATCGAAACCGAGAGCTACCGGATGGAGGACGCCGAGATCGTCATCGTCTCCTACGGCATTTCGGTGCGCACCGGCCTGGCCGCGGTCGATCAGGCCCGGGCCCTGGGCTATAAGGCCGGACTGCTGCGCCTGGTGACGGTCTGGCCCTTTCCGGAAGCAATGATCCGCGAGATCGCCACCCGCGTCAAAGGCTTTATCACCGTGGAAATCAACCTCGGCCAGGTGCATTACGAGGTCGAGCGCTGCACCGGCGGCAAGGCCCCGGCCTTTCTCGTCGGTCACGCCGGCGGCAAAATCATCCACCCGGATAAGGTGATGGAATGTATCCAGGAGAGATTTTAGGTGGGTAGTCTGTAGATGTTTAGTCTTTTAGGAAAAACCTGACAACCTACAGCCTCAACAACCTACAACCTAAGTACCCTCAACAACCTACAGCCTAAACAACCTAACGAAATGACCACCAATCCGAAAAAGCTGACCAAACAGCCGGAACACCCGCTGGACGATCTTATCCGTACCGACCGCATCCCCCACATCTGGTGTCCGGGCTGCGGCATCGGCACGGTTTTCTCGTCCTGCCTCAGCGCCATCAAGGCCACCGAGCTCCCCTACAACCAGTTCACCATGGTTTCGGGGATCGGCTGTTCGGCCCGGGGGGCGGGGTACATCAAGCTCGATAGCTTCCATACCACCCACGGCCGGGCCATCCCCTTTGCCAGCGGCATCAAGATGGCCAAGCCGGAGATGAAGGTGATCGTCTTTTCCGGCGACGGCGACCTCTTTGCCATTGGCGGCAACCATTTCATCCACGCCGCCCGACGCAACATGGACCTGACCGTGATCTGCGTCAACAACCTGACCTACGGCATGACCGGCGGGCAATGCGCGGCCACCACCCCCAACAATGCGAAATCGACCACCACGCCCCTGGGCAACCCGGATTCGCCGTTCAACCTGCCGCTCCTGGCCTATGCCGCCGGCGCCTCCTATGTCGCCCGCTGGACCATTCTCCATACCCGGGACCTGACCACGGCGATCAACGAGGCCATTGTCCGCAAAGGATTTTCGTTCATCGAGGTTCTGTCCCCGTGTCCCATCAACTACGGCCG
>Ga0074197_1000280_pt1 | contig 71055 bp, 64 predicted proteins | sample EPASupsiteSAE305_FD_64526 | JGI IMG/M metagenome (GOLD analysis project Ga0074197, IMG submission 64526) | Bioremediated contaminated groundwater microbial communities from EPA Superfund site, New Mexico - SAE3-05 reassembly with SPADES | ecosystem: Environmental > Aquatic > Deep subsurface >... | reverse complement strand
GCAAGTGGTGCAGGCTTCGCTGTTCGAATCCGTGGCCTTTCTCATGGGGCAGCACATGGCCGGGGCCGCGGTGTCCGGCCAGGTGCCGCCGCCCATGCCGGAACGCGGCCGCACCTGGTCGATCTATGAACTGTTTACCACCAAGGACAATCAGCAGGTCTTCATCGGCATCACCTCGGATCGCCATTGGCGGCGGTTGTGCGAAACCTTCGGGTTTGCCGACTGGGCCGAGGATACGCGGCTAGCCACCAATCAGGGGCGGATCGAGGCTCGGTCCTGGTTCGCCCCCGAACTGCAGCAGCGGCTGCAACGGTTGACCAAAGCCGAGTTAATGGTTCTGGCCGAGCGGGCCGCCATTCCATTTGCCCCGGTCAACCAACCGGTAGATCTCTGGGACGACCCCCACATGAACCAGTCCGGCGGGCTGGCCGACACCGAAACGCCCGCCGGCAAACAGGTCAAACTGCCCAAGCTGCCGCTACGGCTCGATGGCCGGACCTTTGAGCTGCGCCTGCAACCGCCTGCGGTCGGCGAAGGGGGAAGCGATCTTCTCGCCCTGGCCGGACTCTCGCCAGCCGACATCGAGGCCCTGGCGGCAGCGGGGGTCGTGGCGGCCCGGTCATGTCGCAAGCCATGAACTTCCGTGTCCGCAGAATCCCTTTCATGCATCCCCTCCACTGCCACAGCAGGAGTGCGTGGGCCGGCGTCGCTCTCCTTCAACCGAAAAGGTGAATGTATGGTTTGTGTTTCCCGATACCTGGCTGTGGTTTTTTTGCTCGTCTGCATCGCTGCCCCTGCCCCGGCTGCTACACCCCAAGCCTGCGAGGAGATGCAGGAGCGGATCGAGGCGCTGAGCGCGGCTATCGAGGAGGCTGCCAATGAGACGGCCGAGGCGGCGTTGCAGGCCGAGCTGGACAGCCTATCCATGCAGTACGCTTCGCAGTGCATGATGCACATGGGCGGGATGCTGGGCACCCTGCCCCATCTGGGTGACATGCTCTCTCCGGACAAGATGCGGCCAGCCGCCACACCGGAGCAGGAGATCATACGCCGGCGAGAGGCGATCAACCTGATGCGGCGGCAGTTCGGCGATAATCTGAGCGTGCTCAGCGCCGGGGTCGGCGAACGGGAAATCCCGGTGCAGCAGGCCATCCCCATCGATGGCCGGATTGTGGTCGAGGGTGGCGCGGTGGCAACGTTCCATCGAGCCATCAAGCAGGAGATCAGCTACACCGTTCGTGAAACTTATGTCGGTAATCTGGTCATCACCCGCTATTACGACCGCATCGAGGGGCGCTACACCGGCCGGGAAGACTACGACATCCAAACCCTGTCCACCAGTATCGAGGTGCTCGGCTTCAATGGCCGGGGATGCGTCAAATTCATGGGGACCGCCGCCCCGGTCTGCACCCGGTGGCACCGCTTCGACCAATGGCGGATCGGCGATGGCGAGCAGTATCACGGCATGTACGACGGCGTGGTCGGCGCGGACAACGACGACACCACGGTGAATGTGAAGGTCGATGCCCCGGATATCCATTTTTCTTCCTCCCAGGGGCAGGTCGGCACTAAGTCGGGATGCGGCGATTTTTTCAAGGAGACCCTCAGTCGCGAGGCCTTCAAGGAATGGATTGGCCGTTCGGAAACACGAATCACCCGGGAGGTGGGCTTTTTCAAGGAATCCACCCCGGGCTGCCGCCCCGGATCGACCCTGACCCTGGAGATGCGGATTCATCCCGAGCAATGACTCGTAGGGGATGCATGCCAGTATCTCGTGTCATTCCGAACGCAGGTGAGGAGTCTCAAGCTCACAGCCCGATGGAGCCCAGGAGAAATCCGGGGATCGGCTTCGCCCGCGCCATCGAATCCCCGCATTGCATGGCATGTCCTTCTGGTTCGATGTGGTTTTTCGAAAAATTGATATCCTGTTCTCATGATATTTGGGCAAATTGTGCATCTGTAAAAACGCTTTGACTTTTCTAGGTCACTGAGTTAGGGGATAAAACGATTCGCTCTGGCTTGGTTTTTCCAGGCAATATTTTCAGCCGTACCAGCATCTCGATCAGTCACACCCGACGTCTATTCAGACTTTCATTTCTTGGCAGGCTGAGAAAACGATCCCGCTATTTCGGGGGACTTTTCTTGGAAAATCACTCATACATACAGGAGGGAAGTATGCGGATGATGCGAAAAATGCTGAATGTGGGGCTGTTGACAGGTTGTTATCTCTTGACCCAAGCTGCGGCAAGTCCATGCTATGCAGCAGGTGACAGTCCTTGGATGGTACGGCTGCGGGCATTGGGTATATTCCCGGACGACAGCAGTAGCCAGATTACGACCATTGGAGGAGAGGCCAGCGTGGATAGCGCCTACACCCTTGATCTGGACATTGCCTATTTCTTCACCGACAACATTGCCGCTGAGTTGACGCTGACCTACGCTGAACATGATGTCACCGCTGAAAACACAGCCGTCGGCAATATTGATCTTGGCTCCTTGGATTTACTCCCGCCTACCCTGACCCTGCAGTATCATTTCATGCCCAAGAACACGTTCCGCCCCTATGTCGGTGCTGGTGTCAGTTATGTCCTCATCCCGGATGAAGACCCGGGGAATGCCACCGCTGTCGATTACGATGACGGTCAGGTTGGTTTCGCCCTGCAAGCCGGATTTGATTATTTCTTCACTAAGAACTGGTGCCTGAATGTCGATGTGAAGAAGGTCTGGGTCGATGTTGACGTGACTGTGCATGCACTGGGCACAACCGTCTACACCAATGTTGATGTTGATCCCTGGCTGTTTGGTGTTGGTATCGGATATCGATTTTAACGCACCTGTATCGCCCAAAACCCGGAACACAAACCAAGCAAGGCTCTGCTCGGGCCTTGCTTGGTATTGCTAGATTTTTCATCGCCCTCTTTTCTTGAAGAGGGCGATAACCCTCCGAAACACCTTGTGAATCCGTCGTCATTCTGCTCATGGTAGATGCCAGCACCACCGGCACCCGGATTCCATTGTCCTTCCTCCAAGTCTCTCCTCTTGAGCATTCAAACCCTTATTTCGCATCATTGCGAATTGCTGTGAGGAGTCTTAAAATTTGATGGTTTCGTAAAAAAGAAAACTCTCCGGTTTGTCGAGAGGAACGAAAACACTCTAAAATTATGACTAGATTTCTCCTCGCTGTACTCATCGAAACAGGAATGTGCTTATTACTAATTTATCGAAATTTGAAATTGCAGTTGGAATGACAGAACTCGTCTTTTGGTTGGAGCCAAGGCGGAATCAGGCAGGTATAATTTCCTTGCGCCTGGTTTCCTTGGATGTCACTGCGTTGTTGCATCAGGGCAACATATTGAACAAGAGGCCCTGGCGGCGGGTGAAAAATGTGGCGGCCCAGCTCTGCCGTAATCCATAAACGGCCGGGGCGCGTTGGCCTGTTCCGGTTACATCCGCCATCAAACGGAGAGGTGATCCATGTCTTCTCTTTGCCGGATATTTCTGGTGCTTGTACTCTTGGTTTGTGCCGCGAAATCTTCCCCGGCGGCCCCAGCGGTATCCTGCGAGACTTTGCAGGCCCGCATGGAAGCCTTGCGTATAGCCATTAAGAAGAAGTCCGCCAGTAAGGTGAAGGCCGCCGGAATGCAGACCGAATTGGATAGCCTGTCCAGACAATACACCTCGAACTGCGCCAAACAACGGGGCCGTATGACCATTCAGTTGCCTCCCAAGGGAACAAAACCGTCTCCGCCAACTGAACAGGTTCAGCATGTACAGGTACAGCAGGCGGCCACTCCGGAAGAGGAAATCAAGCGCCGCCGGGAGGCGATCAACCTGAAGCAGGTGCAGCCCGGCGACAAACCGGCAAGACCTGTTCGGGCAGGGGAGCGGGAAATCGCGGTGTCGCGGGCCGTGCCCATCGAAGGGACGATTGAAATCAAGGCAGCCGCCGCTTCGACCTTGTCTGGCGCAGTCAAACAGGAGATCTCTTACACCCTTCGGGAAACCTTCGTCGGCAATCTGGTCATCAGCCGCTACACTGACCGGGAGGACTATGCCATTCAGAGCCTGTCCACCGAAATCGACATGGAGCAGTTCAAAGGCCGGGGGTGCGCTCAATGGACCGGTTCGTCCGCTGCCTGCACGCAGTGGCAGCGGTTTGATATTTGGGAGATTGTTGAGGGCGACGAGTATCCCGGCAGGTCAGACGGTGTGGTCAGCGCGATTACCAGCGGCCGCGCGGTGACCGTCAGAGTCGATGCCCCGGATATCCAATTCATGTCCTCTCAGGGCACGGTCAGCCTTAAGTCCAGCTGTGGAGATATGTTCAGGGAAACGGTAAGCCGCGACGAGTTCAAGGAATGGATGCGCCGCTCGAAGGTGCAGATTACGCGTGAGGTGGGCAAGAACACTCCTGGATGCCGTCCCGGTTCGACCCTGACCCTGGAGATGCGCATCCAATCCGGGCAATAATCCGTCCGTGCGTCCAAGGCTTTGTTTTGGGGCCGTTGCGAAAGCTATGGATTACCGTAGCCTGGATAGAGCCAAGGCGGAATCCGGGGAGCGCCACCAACCCTCGGATTCCATTGCGTTGCATCCAGGTTCCCCGCTGCTACGCTTCGGTTTGAATGCCTTCCGGCTCGCTGCCGCCGGTTTCGGTTCCAGCGCTGCTGGTTGCGGTGTGCAGCGATTCATAGATAGCCAGAAAGCGTTCATAGGCCACGCCCTTGCCCCGTGGAGCGCTGAGTTCTGGCAGACTCTGGGTTGCCGCAAGCATGGTTTCCAGGGTGGCCTTCTCCGTATCAAACCACTGCTGGAGATTCGTGAGCGCCTCCGTAAAGGGCAGGGGAGCCGGAGCGGCACTGCTGCTTTCCCCGGTCAGGGGGTCCGTTAACGCCCCCTCCGTTGTTGCGGCGATCGCTGCTTCCTCGGTTTCAGGCAGCACATCCAGGGTGGCGCCACCTTCGGCGGTCGCCACCGCAGGGCTTTCTTCCACTGCTGTCGGCTCGAAAGCCCTCAGTGCTTCGATGAGGCCATTGAAGGCCGTGGTCATTGTTTCCATTGTGGCGGTGGCATCGAACGGGCCATCCGTTGCTCCACTGAACAAGGGGCTGATTGCTTGCTCGAAGTTGTCCGTGAGCACAGTGACTTTATCAGAAAAAGCAAAGGTATCAACCATTTCCTCGATTTTTCCGTTCAGGGTGGCAACTAATTCTTGTCCCCCGCTTGCCCAGGTTTCTTGCGCTTCACGGGTTGCTGTTTGCTGGAGTTCTTCATGGAAATTGATCCGGAGCCGTAGGTCGGATACCCCTTGAAAATGCCCTTCGCGCAGGAGGCGGATGACGCCCTTTTCCTGTTCCTGGTCCTGGCTCAGTTCGGCGGGCTTGGTCTCGGTCTCGATTGGAGCCGGGGCAGCCGTCTTCTGAAGCTTCGGCGTTTTCTCCGTCGCGGTTTGCGGGCCATCCTGCCGTGTCTTCAAAAGCTGCCATGCCTGCTGATGGCCAACACCCTGTATCTGCATAGTCTTTCCTCCGGTGATGTGTTCCTCCGTGAATCTTGCATCTTTTATCGGTTCCGGATTCCATTTTCTTTAGGGTGCCTGGATGCTGGTACGAGGATGGCTCGTTGCGAACGTGCAGCATCCAATCCATCAGGCGGGGCCAGGCAGGATAAGCAACTTTGGGGTGAGCAGGGGAGATGGAACGATGCAAGGGGCTCTTGCGAGCCCCTTGCATCGTTGGTGACGGGTTATTTGAGACTTTTCGGGTCGTGGCAGGAGATGCCACAAGAATTGGTGTATGGAATCGGCATGGCCTTGGCGGGATCGACGCCCTTCACATACTTGTTGTCCTTACGCGGGACGATGAGCAGATGGGAGGTGATATCGTTTTCCCAGTAGTTCTTGCCATCTTCCGTCACCAGGCCTTTGCCGAAGCCTGCTCCGGTCTGGGCGGTCTTGAACTGGTGACAGTTGGTGCAGGTGATCTTGGTGTCAGGGCCATGGGCGAAGCCCACGGCTTTTTCCGTGTGCTTTTGCACATCCTTCTGCGCGGTATGGCAGCCCTGACAGTAGGTGTTGCCCGGAGTGACCGCATCCTGGCGCATCTGGTGCTTGAACGAGCTGCCGCCATGGGGGTCGTGACAGGTGGTGCAGCTCAGGATCTGATCGCCATTGCGGTATTTGCTGGAACGGATGAAATCAAGATACTGTTGATGATGCGATTTGGAATGGGCTTCCCATACATCCTTCGGGGAAGCATCCTCGCGGGTCGTGTAGTTGACCAGGTAGTCGTTGCGGCTGGTACCCGGCACCATCATCTTGTTGTCCTTGTTGACCGGCTGATCGTTGTTGAGGAACCCTTGTGGCCGGGAATGGCATTGGCCGCAGATGACCGAAGCCCGTTCCGAGGCCAGCTTGCCGGGGCTGACGATGGTGGTGGCCTTTTTCGCGGTGGGCGCCTTGACATGGGCCGAACCCGCGCCATGACAGGATTCGCAGCTGATATTCAGATCATTGGGTATGCCGTCGCCGTCGAGGTCGAACTCGCCGTTGGGGTCATTGACCGCCCCTGCAACGTATTCCCCGGATTCCAGTTTGGTGAGGCTGTAGCCGGTGTAATGGCAGGAGGCGCATTCCTTTTCAAAGGATTTGGCAATCGGTGGATCGGTGAGTTTATTGGTGCCCTCGTTGAAGAACCAGTCGGCATGATAGTCCCTGAACTGCTGCCGGGTCCGGTCGTTATACTCGTCTTTGCCGTGCTCGTTGTATTGCAGGAACGGATACAGACTCTTGCCGATGCGCAGGAGATAGCGTTGCTTGTAGAGGCCGCCGCCGTAGGTCATCGCCACCGGGTACTCTCTGGGCGGGTCGGAGGGGTCCTTTAAATTCTGCATCTTGACTTTGACATGGCCCTTGCCGTCATCGGAAAAGGTGGCACTCAGGCTGGCGGCAGCCGGATCTTTGGGCATCTGTCGGGCGACCTTGTATTTGTCAAATCCCCGTTCCTTATCGAAGTCGTAAAAGTAGAAGGTGGTCCCGGCCTTGAGGATGTTGAGGCCATTGTCGATTTCTGGAAAGCGGGAAGAATCCTGCGATTTGCTGTTTTTTCCGGCCACCCGGATGCCCAGTTTATGCAGGGTCATCTTTTCGGTGCCATACGTCTTGTGGCATTTTAGGCAGCTGGTCATGCCGACGAATTTCGCCCCGGCGGGAATATTGCCCGAGACGAGAATTTCAATTTTTTTCCCTTTGAGATCCGCAGGGGCAAGGGCGGTGTTGGCCTTGTCGCCGCCGGGCAGATAGGTTGCATCCGCCGGGACCACATAGAAGAAGTATTTGGCATCGGCGACATCGGTAATCTTGAAATTCCCTTGTTTATCGGAAACGCCTTGCTTGTATTTTTCCTTGTTGGCAGCCAGGTTGTCCTCCATGGGCTCATCGTTGGCGGCGTTTTTCTTGACCTCCATGGCGGTCTTGGCCATCGCCTCCACGTCCGCGGCCGGGATCAGATACACCGTGGCCTTCGCCACAACTTGTTTGGACGCATCTTTAACGACCCCGCTGACGGTGGTGCCGGCGGCGACCGCCGGCGTGCCCGCCAGGAGCACTAGACCCATGACACTGAGGAAGAATGGCAACACTCCGTAGGCATGTTTCATCTGGATACCTCCTGGGAAAAGGGGTTGGGCGAACTGTGAACACACCGGACCGGACGGATGGTCCTTTGTGCACAGATGGTTGCAGTGGGGCGGGGTGGGGGCGGGACAGGGGCAAGCGTGAGAAAAGGGCAATCCAGGTTCGTATCGCTGCCTGCGACTTTCAGGGTGTCGAGAAGGAATGGTACGAGGAACGGATGCGGCATCGTGACATCCTACATTGTCAGGGCGCTTTCATGGGCAGGCGGTATTGATAAATGTACAGAACCAGGCGGCGGGGGGCAATATTTAATTCCCGGGGAGAGGACGCGTTCTCGTCCGGCCGGACCCATGGTGCTGCATGTTCAGCGCTCCCGACGGTCTGCGCCAGCCTTGGTTAAAGGCGGGCTGAGTAGTTGTTGAAAGGATATATTTTCTATCCATTTCATCTTCATTTTTTCTGCATTGTTTTTTTTCTGAACATCCGCGAATAGTTGCACAACATGGGGCCGCATGGTCCACCGTGCGGACGGCTCGCATCCGTCGTTACCAAAGAGGTGTTCGCCGGTGCCGGTTGCCGGCCACTGCCTCAAACGCACGTTTCTGACAGGCGGATGGAATTCCGGCGAAGAACATGCTCCGCTACGGGAAACCGTCCCTCACCACCACACCAAAGGAGCGTATCATGCTGTTTATCACCAACCGATTTCCCAAGCAGTCCATACAGAGCAAGGCCGGGCGGAGTTTTGATTTTGATTTGCGCAACAACGCCCCCAGCAACTCGGTGTTCTTTTGCCGTTTGGAGCAGGACGGCTCGATTACCGAGGTCGGCGGCCTCAATATGATGTCGGAGCTCAAGCAGTTGCCTTACCGGCAGCTGTTGCTCTACATTCACGGCTATTCCAATCTGCCTGAGGATGTGTTCAGGGCTGCTAGCGAATTCCAGCAATTGTGCGACAATAAAATCAACAAGGAGGTCCTGGTGGTGCCAGTAATCTGGCCCTGCGACAACGACATGGGCATCATCAAGGATTACTGGGACGATCAGAAGGCGGCGGACAGCAGCGCCTCTTCGTTCGCCCGCGCCCTGTGCCGGTTCATTGAATGGCGCGAATCCGATCGCAACGATCCGGAATCCGATCCCTGCCTCAAGCGGATCAATGTATTGGCGCATTCCATGGGTAACCGGGTGCTGCGCGAAACCTTGGCTTCCTGGGATCAGTATGACCTGGCTGCGGGCGTGCCCCTGATTTTCCGCAACACCTTCCTGGTGTCCGCGGACATCGAGAACGAATCCATTCATCGCGAGCAGAAGGGCAGTTTGATCTGCGACGCCTCGCGCAACGTGGTGGTGTATTATGCCTCCGACGACATGGCCCTGCGCAGCAGCAAGGCTGCCAACCTCAAAAACAAGATCGCTTCCCGCCGTCTTGGCCACAGTGGCCCGGAAAATATGGAATTGACCCCGAATAATGTGTATATCGTTGACTGTGATGACGTCAACAACATCTATGACTATCCCAAGGGGCACTCATATTTCCGCAGCGGCCGGCAAGAAGGCAAGCCCGGCGTGGTCTTTGATCATATTTTCGAATGCCTGCGAACCGGCCGGGTTTTCCCCGAAGATCCGGAGCGGCGGACCACTGTTCTCCGCGAATAGACATTTCTGCCGCCTGCCTTCACGCCTTATTCCGGCATCCCGGCGGCAGCATCCGGGATGCCGTTTTTTTTTCCGCCCAACTCTTTCCTCTTGAATCCAGGAGCACATCCATGAACACGGTCCTCTTACTGGTTGATATCCAAAACGATTATTTCCCCGGCGGCGCCATGGAGCTGACCGGAAGCCCGGAAGCCGCCCTCAAGGGCGGACACCTGTTGCAGGCCTTCCGGAGGCAATCCTTGCCGGTGATCCATGTGCAGCACATCGCCAACCGGGAAGGAGCCACCTTCTTTCTGCCCGGAACACCGGGTGCGGTTATCCATGAGCGTGTCGCCCCGCTGCCAGGCGAGCTGGTCATCACCAAGCATTTCCCCAACAGTTTCCGGGACACTGAACTGCTGGAACAGCTGCAACGGCTCCAACCCGTCCAACTGGTGATCGCGGGCATGATGACCCACATGTGCATCGACACCACCGTTCGCGCGGCGGCGGATCTCGGTTTTTCCTGCCAACTGGCGCACGATGCTTGCGCCACCAAGGATCTTGCGTTTGGCGGCATCACGGTGCCTGCTCCTCAAGTGCAGGTGGCTTATCTGGCAGCCCTGAACGGCCTTTTTGCCCAAGTGCTGGCAGTGGATGCGCTCTGCGCCACGCTGGCAGCCTGAGAAGAAGAGAGGCGGACGATGATTGTTTCAGTGATTCTGGCCCATCCGCGGGAGGGGAGTTTCAACCATGCCATCGCGCGAGCAGCGGTGGACCGGCTGATGGCCAACGGGCATACGGCACTGCTGCACGATCTCTACCGGGAAGGCTTTGATCCCCTGCTGCCCGAGCAGGAGATTGCGAAAGGGGCGCATCTGCCGCCGATGATCGCCCGGCACTGTGCCGAGATCGCCGAGGCTGACGGTATTGTTATCATCCATCCCAACTGGTGGGGCATGCCGCCGGCCATTCTCAAAGGCTGGGTGGACCGGGTTATCCGGCCGGGCGTGGCCTACGAATTCGTCGAAGGCGATGGTGGCGAGGGGGTGCCCAGAGGATTGCTCAAGGCCCGAGCCGCGTTGGTGTTTAACACCTCGAACACCGAGGCGGGGCGGGAGAGAACGGTGTTCGGGGATCCGTTGGAAACCATCTGGAAAAACTGCATCTTCGGCCTCTGCGGTGTGCGGCAGTTTTACCGGCGTATGTTCGGGGTGGTGGTGACCAGCAGCGAAGAACAGCGGGTCCAATGGCTTGCGGAAACCGGGGCTGCCATCGATGCTTTTTTTCCGAAAGCAACCGGGGGATGACCGGGAAGGATTGCTATCCGGCAGCGTTCATGGCAAGGTAACACTTCCTGTCCCGTCCATGCATCGAAACTGGGAACTACACGCCTTCACGAAGGAAAATGCGGGCGGACCCTGACCTTGCTGCTCTTGGAAGACCACAATCATGTTGCTGCTTCTTGTCGTCCTGCTGCCGCTGTTCGGCTCCTTGTTGCCTGTGCTCGCCATGAACCTGGCGGGGCGCAAGGCTGCTGCCCTGGCGGCGGCCGCCGTGACCGCCATCGCCTTGCTGGCGGCGCTGCAACCGCTGCTGTCGGTGTTCGCCGGCAAGGCAATGGAGGTGCATCGGTCCTGGCTGCCTCAGGCGGGGCTTGATCTTGCCTTGCGGATGGACGGGCTCTCCGCCCTCTTTGTCCTCCTGATCCTGGGGATAGGCCTACTGGTAATCCTCTATGCTCATTACTATCTGTCGGAAGAGGATTCCCCGGGCCGCTTCTACGGCATCTTTCTGGTGTTCATGGGGGCGATGCTCGGGGTAGTGCTTTCCGATCATCTCCTGCAACTGCTGATCTTTTGGGAACTCACCTCGCTCAGTTCCTTTCTGTTGATCGGTTTTCGCCACCAGCATGCCGAAGCCCGCCAGGGCGCGGGCATGGCCCTGACGATCACGGGGGCTGGCGGTCTGGCCCTGCTGGCCGGTTTTCTTCTCCTGGGCCACATCGCCGGCACCTACCGCATCTCGGTCCTTTTGCTCGCGGGCGAGGTCGTCCGCGCTCATTCACTCTATGTCCCGACCCTGCTCCTGATTCTGACAGGGGCCTTCACCAAGTCGGCGCAGTTTCCCTTTCATTTCTGGCTGCCCCAAGCCATGGCCGCCCCCACGCCGGTCAGCGCCTATCTGCACTCCGCCACCATGGTTAAGGCCGGTGTTTTTCTCCTGGCTCGGCTTTTCCCCGTTCTCTCCGGCACCGATCTCTGGTTTTTCACCGTGGGCGGCGTCGGTCTTGTCACCCTGCTGTTCGGAGCCTATTGCGCCCTGTTCCAGCACGACCTCAAAGGGTTGCTGGCCTACTCGACCATCAGCCATCTGGGCCTGATTGTCTTGCTGTTTGGCATTGACACGCCGCTGGCCGCCGTGGCCGGCGTTTTTCACATTATCAACCATGCCACTTTCAAAGCCTCGTTGTTCATGGCCGCAGGCATTATCGACCACGAAACCGGCACCCGCGACATGCGCTTAATCAATGGCCTGTGGCAGTACATGCCGCGCACCGCTGCCCTAGCCATGGTGGCAGCGGCGGCCATGGCCGGCGTGCCCTTGCTCAACGGTTTTCTTTCCAAGGAGATGTTTTTCGCCGAGACCCTGCATCTGGACGCGCTAGGGCCGGTGCGCGGCCTGTTGCCGTTGGCGGCGACCCTGGCCGGCGTCTTTGCGGTGGCCTATTCGGCCCGGTTCATCCATGACGTCTTCTTTAACGGCCAGCCTCGCCGTCTACCCAAGTTCCCGCCGCATGAGCCGCCGCGGTTCATGCAGCTGCCGGTGGTGATTCTGGTCGGGCAATGCCTGTTGGTCGGCGTATTTCCAGCTTCCACCGTGGCGCCGTTCCTCGCCCTGGCTGCGGGCGACATGTTGGGCGGTCCTCTGCCTGTCTACGACCTGGCCATCTGGCATGGTTTCAATACCCCCTTTGTCATGAGCCTGGTTGCCCTCGGTGTCGGCCTTACCCTCTATGGCGGACGTCAGCGTCTGTTCGCCATCCATGAACGGCTGCTGCCGCAGATCGATGCCCATATCCTGTTTGGCAAGGGCGTTGAGCGGCTCGTTCATGGGGCTAAGGCCCTCACCTCTGCCGCGGAAAATGGTTCTCTGCAGCGTTACGCGGCCCTGCTCCTGCTGGCCGCTGTACAGGCAGCACTGCTCCCCCTGCTGACCGCCACGGCCCCGCTTACCGGGTCAGTGCCCCTGAGTCCCGTCGATGCCCTGACCCTGATGGGTGCCCTCTTGATGATGGCAGCTGCCATCCTGGTTGTGGTCTGGCATCGCCGCCGCTTCACGGTCCTCATTGCGCTCAGTGTGGTGGGGCTGATGGCGGTGCTGACCTTTGTCCGTTTTTCCGCGCCCGATCTGGCCCTGACCCAACTGGCGGTCGAGGTGGTGACCATCCTGTTGCTCCTGCTGGCCCTGTTTTTTCTGCCGCAGGAAGACCGGCCCGAATCCCGCTCGCCCCGGCGTGGCCGTGACCTGCTGCTGGCCCTCGGGATGGGCGGCGGCATCGGCCTGCTCACTTGGGGAGTGCTCACCCGTCCCTTTGCGACCTTGTCCGGGTATTACATGGACAACAGTCTGCCCGGTGGGGGCGGCGCCAACGTGGTCAATGTTATCCTGGTCGATTTTCGCGGTTTTGATACCTTGGGGGAGATCACGGTGCTGGCAATTGCCGCCATCGGCATCTACGCCCTGCTTGACAACCTCTGCCTGGAGGCCGGCACGGTAGAGGGTCTGCCGCGCCGCTGGGCCGACGACCGCCACATCCTGGTGCTGTCGTTGATAACCCGTCTGTTGCTGCCGCTGGCGCTGCTGGTTGCCATCCATCTGTTTCTCCGGGGCCATAACGCGCCGGGCGGCGGCTTCATCGCCGGCCTGGTCACCGCAGTGGCCCTGATTCTGCAGTCCATGGCCAGCGGCATCGCCTGGACCCGGGAGCAGTGGCGGATGCGGTACCATCCCCTGATTGCCTGGGGCGTGCTGATCACCACCGTCACCGGGATGGGTTCCTGGCTGTTTGGGCGGCCGTTTCTCACCTCCGCCTTCGGCTATTTCCGCCTGCCGCTGGCCGGAGAATTCGAACTGGCAACAGCCCTGCTGTTTGATCTCGGGGTCTCGCTCACCGTGGTCGGTGTGGTGATGCTGATTCTCGCCACCCTGGGCAACCTGAGCCGGCGGTGCGCGGAAGCACGGAGGGGTCACTGATGGAAGCGCTTGCCGCCCTCACGGTTGCCGTTCTGGTGGCCTGCGGGGTCTATCTGCTGCTCCGGGCCCGCACCTTTTCGGTGGTGGTGGGGCTCTCCTTACTCAGCTACGCAGTCAATCTTTTCCTTTTTTTCAGCGGACGGCTGCTGGGAGGCGAGCCGCCACTGGCCGGTGCCGCGACTGCCACCGCCGACCCGCTGCCCCAGGCCCTGGTACTCACCGCCATTGTCATTGGTTTCGGCATGACCGCCTTTGTCCTGATCCTCGCCCTGCGCGCCCGCGGCGAGTTGGGCAACGACCATGTCGACGGCAAAGGGGGGAAACGATGAATCACTGGATTGTGGCGCCGTTGCTCCTGCCCTTGGTCGCGGGCATGGTCAACTTGTTGCTGACCGGGCGGGGGATCGGCCCGCAGCGGCTGGTCTCCCTCGCCTGCGCTGTCGCGCTGCTGGCGGTGTCCGTGGTACTGCTGGGCAGCGCCGACAGCGATACGTTGATGGTCTACCGGCTGGGCGATTGGGTCGCCCCATTCGGCATTGTCCTGGTTCTGGACCGGCTCAGCGGGCTGCTGCTGGCGACCACCGGCGTGCTGGCCCTGCTGGCCCTGCTTTATGCCCTGAACGGCGATGACCGGCGGGGCCACAATTTTCATGTGCTCTTCCCCTTGCAGTTGCTGGGTATCAACGGTGCCTTCCTCACCGGCGATTTATTCAATCTCTTTGTCTTTTTCGAGATCCTGCTCATCGCCTCCTATTGCCTGGCCCTACATGGCGGGGGCGCGGCGCGGGTCCGTGCCAGCCTGCACTATGTGGTGCTCAACCTGATCGGATCGGCCCTTTTTTTGCTAGCCGTCGGAACGCTGTACGGGCTCACCGGCACCCTGAACATGGCCGATCTGGCGGTCAAGGTGGCGGCAAGCGGACCGGATCAGGCCGCGCTGCTGCGGGTTTGCGCTCTGTTGCTGCTGGTGGTCTTTGGCCTCAAGGCAGCACTCCTGCCCCTGCACTTGTGGCTGCCCGCTTTGTACGGATCGGCCACAGCTCCGGTGGCGGCCCTTTTTGCCATTCTAACCAAGGTGGGCATCTACGCTCTTCTCCGCACCTCCACCCTGATCTTCAGCGGTCCCGGGCCAGCGGCAGGAATGATCGCCTCGGTCCTGCCGGTGCTGGCCCTGCTCACTTTGGCTGCAGGGTCCCTCGGAGTGTTCGGGGCCCAGCGGCTGCGGCCGCTGATTGCCTCCCTGGTGGTGGTTTCGGCGGGCACCCTGCTGGCCGGCATCGGTCAGGCTAACGTCAAGGGGATTGGCGCCGCCCTCTACTATCTGCCGCACACCACCTGGGTAACCGCTGGTTTGTTTCTCCTGGCCGATCTGATTGCCCGTCAGCGCGGCGACCAGGGCGACACCTTGACCCATGGGCGGGCTGTGGCGCAGCCAACTTGGCTCGGCAGCCTGTTTTTTCTCGGCGCCGTGGCTGCCGCCGGCCTGCCGCCGCTGTCCGGCTTCATTGGCAAGCTGCTGCTGTTGCAGTCGGTTGCGCCAAGCGATGGTTTGTGGCTGTGGAGCGTGGTGCTGCTCTCCGGCCTGCTGGCTCTGGTTGTCTTGAGCCGGGCGGGTAGCCGTTTGTTTTGGGGAAGTCAAGGTCAGCGTACCGGCCAAGGTGCGGCTCACTGGGGGCGGCTGGGACCCGCGGCCGTACTCTTGGTCCTGAGCGTGGCGATGACCGTTGGCGCCGCCCCGGTCAGCCGCTATGCCGAGGCTACAGCGGTGCAATTGCTGCGGCCCGCACACTACATCGCCGCCGTGCTGGCTGCCAAGGAGGCACCGTGAAGCGCTGGCTGCCCCAGCCCCTGTACAGCCTCTGTCTGTGGCTGGTCTGGCTGCTGCTGGCCAACTCGGCGGCGCCTGGCCATCTGATTCTCGGCGGCCTGCTGGCCATCGGCCTCCCCCTGTTCACCGTGCGCTTCTGGCCAGACCGGCCGCGGATCCACCGGCCGTTCAAGCTGCTGTGGTATCTGGCGGTGCTGCTCTATGATATCATCGTGGCCAACCTGGTGGTGGCGCGGTTGATTCTCGGCCCGGTGCGGCGGTTACGGCCGGCCTTTATCCGTCTGCCGCTGGATCTCAACAACGAGTTCGCCATCGTCCTTTTCACCCATTCGCTTTCCCTGACACCGGGAACCGTCTCCGCCGATTTGAGTGCCGACCGGCGCTTTCTGCTCATTCATGCCCTGGATGTCGACGACGAGGCCCGGCTCGTCGCCCGGATCAAACAGCGGTATGAGGCGCCGCTGAAGGAGATTTTCCCATGCTAAAGATCTCGGTGACCATCGCCCTTGGCTGTATCGCCGTGGCCCTGGTGCTCAACTTCTGGCGGCTGGTGCGCGGCCCCAGTCCAGCCGACCGGATTCTGGCCCTGGATACCATGTACATCAACACCACAGCTCTGCTGGTGCTCTTGGGGATCCGTCTCAATCTCACCGTCTATTTCGAGGCGGCCCTGCTCATTGCCCTGACGGGTTTCGTCGGCACCGTGGCCCTGTGCAACTACCTGTTGCGAGGCGATATTATCGAATAAGGAGGCACTGTATGCTCGAGTTTTTTACTGCTTTTTTTCTACTCATTGGTGGCGCTTTTGCCCTCATCGGTTCCATCGGTTTGATCCGTCTGCCCGATCTATTCATGCGGCTGCACGGACCCACCAAGGCTACCACTCTGGGCGTCGGCGGCATCCTCATCGCCTCGATGCTGCATTTCAGCAACCAGGGCAATGGGCTGAGTCTGCACGAAGTGCTGGTGACCCTCTTTTTATTCACCACTGCGCCGGTCAGCGCCTATCTGGTCGCCCGCGCCATGCTCCACCTGAGCGTCAAAGGCGTCAATCGCGGTGACTGATCTGGTCCACAAGAGACGGAGGAAGGATATGATCGAAATAATCAAAAAATTTGAGCGGATGATCATCATGTCGCTCGTGGTGATGATGGCCCTGGTGCTGCTGCTTGCCACTCTCGAGCTGGGTTGGTTCATTGCCAAGGACATTTTTTCGCCCCCGGTCCTGCTGCTTGAAATTAATGAATTGGTCGAGATTTTCGGCTTATTCATGCTGGTGCTGATTGGCATTGAGCTGCTTGAAACCATAGTGAAAACCTACCTGCAACAATCGAGCGATCATGCCCGTATCGTGATGGCCGTCGCCATTATCGCCGTTGCGCGCAAGGTGATCATTCTCGATGTTAGGGATGCGTCCGGACCGGTGCTGCTCGGGCTGGCTGCCGTACTTTTTGCCCTCTGCGTAGGCTATTTTCTGATTAGATTCAAAGGCGGGCGGATTGACGATAAAAGAGCGACGGAGGACCGGGAACACTGACCTTCCAGGTGAGGACCGCCTGGTCGCGGTTTGCCAGGGTTTTCTGGAGGAGAGAGGGACTACGGAAGACGGGTGGGGACAATCCGGACGGATGCGAAGGGGGCATCCGTCCGGAAGAAGAACGGACTTCTCAGACTTTGAATTGATGCACCAGCTTCTCCAGCTCGGTTGCCAGATTGGCCAGTCCCTGCGCGCTTTCTTGAACTTGGCCGCTGCTTTCGCCGACTTGGGTTGACTGCTGGTTGATGCCGGCAATGTCGCGGGTGATGTCGGCGATGACCACCGTGGACTGGGCCACGTTCTCGTTAACCTCTGCGATCCCTTGAGAGGCTTGGGAGATGTTGCCGGCAATCTCACTGGTGGCGGCCGACTGCTCTTCCACTGCCGTGGCAATGCCGTTGATGACGTTGTTGATCTCACTGATCACCGCGGAGATCTTCTCGATATCCTCCACAGTGGTGGCGGTGGTGTCCTGCATCTCGCTGATTTGGTTCTTGATATCCACGGTGGCGGCCGCGGTCTGGCGAGCCAGTTCCTTGATCTCGTTGGCGACCACCGCAAAGCCTTTGCCCGCCTCGCCAGCCCGAGCCGCCTCGATGGTGGCATTGAGGGCCAGCAGGTTGGTCTGCTCGGATATTTCGGTGATGGTCTCTGTCACCCGGCCGATCTTGCGGGCCGATTCACCCAGGATGGCCATTTTCTCGGACGTCTGACGTGACTGCTTGACCGCGCCCTCGGAGATAGAGCGGGCTTTTTCAGCGTTCTGGGCGATCTCACCGACGGTGGCGGTCATCTCCTCGGTGGAGGAGGCGACCATATTGACGTTGCTGGTCGACTGCTCCATGGCGGCGGAGACCGACTGGATATTGGTGCTCATTTCTTCAGTGGCGGCAGCGACGGTGGCGGCCCGGTCGGCGGTGTCACGGGCCGACGAGGAGAGCTGCCTGGAAACCGCGGCCATGTCATTGGATGAGGCGGTCAGTCTGTTGACCCCGCCGCTGATGTTCCGGATCATGGTGCCCAGTTGTCCCACCATGGTGTTGAGCGATTTTGCCATCTGGCCGATCTCGTCTTTCTGGTTGATGTCCAGTTTGGTGGTGAAGTCACCTTTAGCCATCGTTTCAGCCAGGGTTGAGGCCATGCGCACCGGGCCGGTGATCGACCGGACGATAAAAAAAGCCAGAGCCATGCTCAGGGCCAGGGCGACCGCCAGAATCGCGAAAATGAGTTTCGTGGCCTTGCCGGCTTCTTCGGCAGCCATTTTGCCCGCCTCTTTGGCCAGATCATTCTGGAAACCAATAAGCTCCTCAGCTATTTTTAGATAATTACCCTGTATTTGCCGGTACTCACCAAGCAGCAGCATCTTGGCTTTGAGGGTTTGCTCATTCTTGATAAATTCGATGAGGGCATCAAGGTGACGAGAGAAAACCGGGCGAATTTCAGTGGTGATCTTTTTCAGGATTGCCAGTCCTTTTTCATCCTTGACGGTTTTGTTCAACTCCTCGAGCAGTTCACTGGAAATTTTGCGGGCCTCGGTTATCCGCCGCAGTTCTTCCGCTTGGTGATCCTTTGCGTCATCGATAATCAGGTTGCGCACAGCCCTGGCTACAATATTGATTTGATCGATGATTGTATTTGCCTGTTCAACCTTGACCATGCGGTCGCCGGCCAGCAGATCAATTTCTTCATGCAGGGTTTTAATGGACATGATGCCATACCCGCCTACGATCAGCATCAGCACCAAAAGGGCGCCAAAGCCGAGGCTTAATCGTGTTCCGATTTTGAGGTTTTTTAACATCGCCTTGCTCCTTTGGAATAGGTTTGGTCAACAGCGCGAATTTCCACGTTGTCTCGTCAACCCTGTGTCAATTTGAAAGCATTGCCTCGGCAATACTCACTGAAAAGAGAATATCTTGTGAATACGTTTGGTTAAATTGACTCACAATCCAAGGTGGATGTCAAATGCATTTTCGGCGGCTGGCTGATGCCGCTGGCCTGGTGAGCCGAGGGGCATCGCCATCCTTTCTCTTTTCTTCATTGGCGCAAAGAGTTGGGTTTGTTGGCGATCGTAACCCAAATCAGTGAGAGCACCGGGATTGCTACCGGCTTTCAGGGGGCCTGTTTAATGGCGCCTGGCAGCTGCAATGGGAGAGCAAAGATGGCAGTGTTGTACGGTTTTGTTCCGATTGGTTCGGGGAAATATGAGTGTTGAGGCGCGTCGGCGCCATGGGTTGCAAAAGTTGCATCTCCATAAGCTGTGGCATCCCTGTAGTGAGTCATGCGGAAGAATGCACGCTTGCGTACGGTGCCTTTGCGCCTTGACAGCTAATGAACAGGTTAGAAAGAGCAATAGGCGCAATTGCCACCGAGGAGGGCAAAGGCAGGAAGGTGGAAACCCTCTCCCCGGAAGTGCAAGACTGGGCCGGGGAAAGGGGGAGAGGCGGTTGGGGGAAAGGTTAGAAGGTGTAGGTCAGGCTGATGCCGCCAAAAACGGTGGTATCAACTTTTTCATCGGTCAAGACATCGTCGTCCATGGATTCTGTAAAGTTGATGTTGGCGCCTATGCCAAAGGCGTCGGTGACCATGTATTTCAACGACGCGGTTAATAAGTAATTATAAAAGCCGCTGTCTGTGCCGCCTGCGTAATATTCGGCAAAGTCTTCGCCGGCATAGCTGATCAAGCCGCTCAGTCCTAAGGTTGTTTTGTCGTTAATGCTGTAGGTGTATCCAAGTCCAGCGGTAATATAAAAATCTTCAACCGCGTCAAAATCATAATACACTTTGGTGGAGATGGCAAAGCCGGCGCCAAGGTCATAGCTGAGGCCGGCAAACACTTCGGTGGTATTGCTGTCGGCATCATCGGACGCTTCCGGGAACAGGTAATGAATAACGCCAACACTGGCATCGACCTTGCCGAGTTTAAAGGCGTAGGAACCGGTCAGATCGATTTCGGAAAATCTGTTGGTCTCAAGGGTATCGTCGTAGTCATCGAGATCGTAGTTGCCCCAGACGTTGAAGGCAAATCCGTTGTGAGACACGTCCATGCTGGGCTGGAGGACAAATCCGTCATTGAAGGTCATGCCGCGCCATACATAGGCGCTGTTGGCGTCAAGGGCGGCGGTGGCGGTCGCCGCCATTGCCTGGGGTGCGGTGTTGCTCACAATGAGAGCAGCAAGGGCTGCCATGGAAAACAAGCGTTTCATATTCTCTCCTTTTTTTTGTGTAAATGTAGCAAAGCTCCAGCCGCAAAAGCATTGTTTTCATGTAAAAGCATTGTTCTCATGTAAAGAGCCCTTGCTTCTGGAGCGGTGCTGCGCCGATGCCAGTGTTAAGCACTTATTGTGCCTTTTTTATTTTTTTTGAAATAAATAATTTAATGTTAAGATGTTATGAATAAACACCGTGACAATAATGGGATGAGATTGAATAAAAAATGACATTTTTGATAATGGTTTACGCTTGCATGCTCAAAAATGTAACGGGTGTGGCGACCGGTTGCGATTTTGAGGGGAAGGTGCATGTTTGGCTGAAAAGAGAAGGGTGCGGAGCGGGGGAATCCCTTATTTTAATTCGATGAACACTTCAACATCCGGCCATCGTTTGGCTACCGGCTGGATGGAGGGGCGGGCGATAACTTTACAGAAAAGCTTGCTGTCGGTGGAGATGGATTCAAGGTAGATCGGGGTGGTGAGCACTTCGTCGCCGTTTTTTTCCTCCCGGGTGACCGGGACGGTCACTAGCACCGTTTCAGGGGTGACGGTAATTTTTTTGATTTTCAAATTGCCTGGGAGTTTGCCGATAATTTGCGGCGTAATCGGCACCGTTTTTTCCATGACAGCGGCCAGGGTTAGTTTTAACTGTTGGGGCGAGGTGTCAAGCAGGGTGATTCCCTTAGGCAGTTGAAGGTTTGCGCTGGTGATAATAATGGTCTGGCTGCCCTTGGCCATTTTGGATAAATCTATCTTGACGCTGGGCGGGTTGGTGGCCAGGTTGTCGATTTCAGACTTGGGCCCGGAAAGATACAGCTTGATTTCGTTAGGTTTTTCACCCACCAGCACTAAATCCCCTTGGGGGGCGGTATAATCAATATTCACCGGCAGGACTCGTTCCACCACCTCTCGCTGCGAGACAATCAGGCTCGACCAGAAGACCACGGCAATGAGTAAGCTGGCCGCGATTTGAAAGATGGTCCTTTTGCGGATCTTCGGCGCGCTGTCCCGGTTGAGAAAACCCATCTCACGCTGATGCGCGATAATGGCCTGGGTGATTTCATCCGCCGTGCGCATTGGCTGCATCTCGCCGTTGGTGAAAACTGAAACCGTTCCCCGTTCCTCGGAAACGACAAGGGCCAGGGCGTCGGTCTGCTCGGCCAAGCCCATGGCCGCGTGGTGGCGGGTGCCGTACTCCTCGGAAAGCCGTGTGGATTGCGACATGGGAAGGCGGACGCCGAATTGGGTCAGTTTGCTGCCTTCGATGATGACGGCGCCGTCATGGCCTGGAGAATTGGGGTCAAAAATGCTCAGGATAAGGGGGAGGCTGGGGACGGCGTTTAGCTGGTAACCTCCTGATATTTTTTCTTTAATTGGCTCTTTTCCAGGGAAAACAATGATAGCGCCGCACCGTTCTTGGGCAAGCTTCATCAGGGTTTCGCCGATGAGAGACTGCAGGGCGATGTCCTGGTCTTTGAGCCGGTGCGGCGGCACTGAAACCGCCTTTTCCAAGACCTTGCGCAATTCTGGCTGAAAAATGATGATTAGGCCCAGGACGGCCACGTTGCTGACGTTATGATACACCCATTCGATGCCTTTGAGGTTCAGGGCATTGGCCAGGATAAACACCACCAGCGCCATGAGGATGCCAGCCATGATCTTCCAGGTGCCAAGACGGAGGAGTGTCCGGTAGAGAAAAAAGAGGCCGGCTGCGATCAGAAGAATGTCAAGGACCGCTCGCCAAGTAAAAAATTCGTGTGTCAGAGCGGCGGCATTGCCCATGCGATGGATCCTTGGTGGATGATATAGTTCATTGAGTTCGCGAGTCTATCAGTGGCTCCGTTCCGAGCCGGATTGACTCCTGTAGGGGAGCTGTTCCGATGCCATGAAACGGACGCAACCTGGCGCGGCTATGATACTAAGGACGATTATAGCAAAAACCAACCGTTGGGCGAAGAAAATTTCTCCATAATTTTTACCGGGTTATCCGGGAACGATCCATGCGGCAGTCGTTGCGGGAAAGACTGGGGCGCCGATGGGTTCAATATAGTTAGAAGAAAAAGGTGTGTTATTGCTGCTTGGGGCATTTTTCCACACTCTGTGACAGTTGTGAAAAGAACTTGCTTTTTCATGGTGAACGGGTATTATTTGCGGTTACTTTCAACCGATTTTTTTTGAGGAGATACGATCATGGCCCGTACTTGTGAAATTTGCGGCAAAGGCCCTACGACGGGAAACAACGTCAGCCACGCCCATAATAAGACCCGTCGACGTTGGCTGCCCAACCTCCAGAGAGTGCGGATGCTCACCCGCAGCGGCGGCACCGTGCATGCCAATGTCTGCACCCGCTGCATCCGTTCCGGGGCTGTTGTCAAGCCTGCCTGAACCACGTTTCTTTTGAGAAAGGCGAGTTGATCTGTTCATCTCGCCTTTTTTCATGTGCACTGCACCTGTGCCGATATCACCGGCAACACTGTGGAGTTTTCGATGAGCGAAGATCAAGTCCGTTTCTTGTCCTATGATGAGGCTGTTCGCCTGGTTGCCGCCATTCAGGAGGAAGAGGATGTTGACGATCCGGATCACCGGATCCTCACTGTCTACAGCCACCAGGACAAGGAACTCTGCTGGTTTGATTTTGAGGAAGTGATGCGTGATGCCGGCGTGCAGAAAAACGATCCGGCCGCCAAGGAAAAGGTGTCGGAATACGTCATGCGCCATATCCCCGATTGGGTGTTGGAAAGCTGAATCTCCGCTCTGCCGCAGTTCTTACAGTTGGCCTTCGGGCATCTCCGAAGGTCGCTCCCCACCCAAGACATACCCGCCGTCCAGCCGCAGAACCGAACCGGTGAGAAAATCTGCGTCCCGGATCAGAAAAAGCACGGCCTTGGCCACCTCTTCCGGCGTACCTGTCCGCCGCAACAGCGTATGGCGCAGGAGTTCCCCTTGTTGTTGCCCGGTGAGTAAAGCCCAGCCCCTGGTACCCGGCCCATGCCGGGAGTCGATCAGGCCGAGCATGATTTCGTTGACCCGGATAGCTGGCGCCCCAAGCCGGGCCCAGGTTTCGGTCAGCGAGGTCACGCCCCGGTTGGCAGCGGCATAACCGTCATTGAACAGCAGTCCTGCCGGGCCAGATCGGCCGACAATCCCCGCAATCGAGGAAACATTGACCACCGCTGCCTCCGTGCTCCGCCGGAGCAGGGGCAGGGCCTGCTCAAAGACCAGCCATTTGGCGTGCAGGGTGGTGTCCATTTCCAGTTGCCATTGCGCACGGTTGATCTCGCGATCGTAACCGCCATGAAGGACAGGCATGCCACCGCGCTCAATGTTGTTGACGAGGATGTCGAGCCCGCCAAATCGTTGCTCGATGGCGGTCATCAACCCTGCCACTTCCTCAAGTTGCCGCAGGTCGACCCGCAGCAGCAGATGACCGTCCTGTGCGCCGCCGAATGCCCTTTCCAGGGAAGCCACCGATTCGGGCCAATCGAGCCAGGGCAAAATCAAATGGACACCATGGGCGGCAAGGGTTTGGGCAATGGCCAGACCAATGCCGCGCGAGGCTCCGAGCACCAGCGCTCGTTTTCCGGCAATATTCATCTTGTTTCCCCTCCGTACGCACACTATATTCTGAAAGTTCTATCCGTTTGTACACCATAGCCAAAGGTTCGACAATGCAGCAAACCTTCTTTCCGCAATTGTGGCGCATCGTTTTTGTTCTGTTTTCCTTGTTCCTGCTAGTGTTGCCACTTGATCGGGCACGAGGGGCCGAGGTCTCACCGCCGGTGCCGTCGTCCTGCGTTTCCACCGGCTGGCCGCAGGATGCCAGCGATCTGCAGCCAGATCCCGCCCTGGTGTTCGGCCGGCTCGCCAACGGTCTGCGGTATGTCCTGATGGCCAACGGTGAGCCGAAAAACCGGGTGGCCCTCTATCTCAACATCCAGGCCGGATCAATCCATGAAGCCGACAATCAGCGGGGTCTGGCCCATTTTCTTGAACATATGCTGTTCAATGGCACGACCCATTATCCTCCTGGTACCCTGGTTGAGTATTTCCAGTCACTGGGCATGGGCTTTGGCGGCGACACCAACGCCCACACCGGATTTGACGAAACTGTCTACAATCTGCTGCTGCCTTCAGTAGAACCAAAGGTCTTGGCGGAAGGATTCAACGTTCTGGCCGATTACGCCAGAGGGGCACTCCTGCTCGAAAAGGAGATTGAACGGGAACGGGGGATCATCCTGGCGGAAAAACGAAGCCGTGATTCCGCCGCCTCCAGGGTGTCGAAAAAACAGCTGCAATTCGACTTTGCCGGTACCCTGGTGGCGGAGCGCGACCCCATTGGCGTGGAAGAGGTGCTCAGTTCCGCGAACAGCAGCCTGCTTCGTTCCTTTTATGACCGTTGGTACCGGCCGGAAAACATGATTGTGGTCGTGGTCGGTGACCTCTCGCCGCAGGAAACCGTCAAGCTGCTTGAGCAGGCTTTCTCCGGCTTGAAAGGCGTTGGCGAGACCGGTGCCTGCCCCAAGATGGGCCAGGTTCGCGAAACCGGAACAGATGTCCTTGTCCTGCCCGAGCCCGAATTGGGGTATACCGGACTCGCGTTGACCACAGTGTTCAACGTTCCGCCCCGGCCCGATACCTTGGACTGGGAGATTGAGCAATTGCGACAGTATGTCTCCGTGGCCCTGCTTGCCAACCGGCTGGAGCAGCTTGAGCAGCGGCCCTCCAGCCCTCTGGCTCAGCCCAAGGCCCAGGCCGGTCTCTTTCTCCGGCAGTATGGGTACGCCAGCCTTACCGCCCGAACCGAAACCGGCAACTGGCGGGAAGCCTTGACTGTTCTGCAGGCAACCCTGTCACAAGCCCTGACGGATGGATTTTCCGAGACGGAGCTGGCCAGGGGCAAACGGGAGGTTTCAGCCCTGTTGGAAAAAGCTGTGCAGACCGCCCCCTCCCGCGACAGCAGGCAACTTGCCGAAGAGATCATTCGCAAGCTCAACGATCAGGAAGTCATTATGAGCCCGGCCCAAGAGATGGCCACCTATGGGCCGGTACTGGAAAAAATGTCACTTGCTGAAGTGAATGACGCCTTTCGTCAGCTTTGGAGCCGACCCAGTCGATTGGTCCATCTGGTGGGCGTGGTCGAGCCTAATATGGGCGCCGGCGAGGTGGAAAAACAGCTGCGAGAGTTATATCAAAGCAACCAGACCAAACCCGCGACCGCCTGGGTGGAGGAGCTGCGCGCGCCCTTTCCTTATCTTGAGCCGCCGCCTGCTCCCGCTGAAATGGTCGAGCAGGTGAGCCGCAAGGAAATCGGGGTGGAGAGCTATGCGTTCAAGGGCGGAATTCGCCTCAATATCAAACCAACCGATTTTCAAGCCAAACAGGTGCTGCTTTCCGTTCAGTTCGGCAAGGGCAGGCAGGAGGAACCGGCAGCGGGAATGGCTCTGGTTGCCGAGCCTCTGATACGGGAAAGCGGTATCGGCAAGCTGACCAGGGAGCAGTTGACGGAGGCCCTGGCCGGGACCAATGTGACTCTTGATTTCAAGATCGGCCCGGAGAGCTTTTCGTTCTACGGGAGCAGTTTGCAAAACGAATTCGAGGTATTGCTGCAAGTGCTCCGACATCGTCTGCAGGATCCGGTTTTTCGACCTGAAGCCTTCCGCCGCAGCCGGGAGAACCTGCGCCGGATGTACGATCAACTGGCCGGTACAGTGGAAGGCGTCCACCAGGTGCAGGGCGAGCGGTTTCTTGCCGGTGCCAGTCCCGAATACGGGCTGCCAGCCTGGGAGCAGGTCGAGAAGATCGAGTTGGCTCAGGTCAAAGAGTGGCTGGCTCCGGTTTTTGCACGGGAGCCGCTGGAGATCAACGTGGTCGGCGATATCGACCCGCAGGAGGCGGCTCGTCTGGTTGCCAGGTATTTCGGCGATGCGCAGCGTGTGCAGGAGGAAGCCGCGCCGGCGCAACCGGTCGTTTTTCCCGCAGGTGCATTTCTACGGCTGCATGCGGCCAGTTCCATAGACAAGGCCCTGCTGACCGTGGCTTGGAAAACCAATGATTTTTGGGACATCGGCCGCACCCGGAGGCTTAATCTGTTGGCTGCGGTGTTCGATGACCGGCTGCGGGTGCAGATCCGGGAGGAACTGGGGGCTACCTATGCGCCCCAGGTGATCAGCCAGCCCAGCCGCGGCCATGCGGGGTTCGGGCTGCTGAAAAGCAGCCTGATTGTTGCTCCAGAGCAGGCCGAGCCGCTCGCCAAGGTCATCCGCGAGGTGGCGGGAAGCCTGGGCACCAAAGGAGTCAATGAGGATGAGTTGCGCCGGGCCTTGGAGCCGACCTTAACCTCAATCAAGGATATCAAGCGCAATAATCGCTATTGGATGGAATCGGTGTTGAATCTGTCCAGCCGTCACCCGCAGCAACTGCAATGGCCGCTTTCCATTCTCGAGGGGTTCGCCGTAATCAAGGCAGAGGAATTGACCGCCCTTGCGCGGCAGTATCTCGCAACGGAACAGGCGGCTACAGTGATCGTCGGGCCAACGTCTGTCAACGGTATTCCTGCCCGTTCGCAATAAAATCGGGGACGGAGCGTCATTTATCCGGCCAGCCAGACGGCGATATTCTGGGCCTGTTTCAGGGTCTTGTCGGAAACGCCTTTGAGTTGTCCCTTGGCCAGATTCCTTCGCCGGCGACCAATAACGATGGTGCCGCAATTGTGCTGCTTAGCTTGCCGCAACAGGTCACTGCTGATGTCGATATGCATCTGGGCAGGCAATTGGGTGATGTTGCGGCGGGGAATGCCGTTGTCGGCCAGCAGTTGAGCATGGGCGAAGAAGAGAAAGTTCTCCAGGTCGAGGTACTGATCGCACCAGGACTTGCCCCATTGGGCATGAAAATCCTCGGCCTTGGCCGGTTGCTGTGTGCCGAAAACGGAATTGGAGTGATAGAGGCAGATCTCAACGCTCGGATGGTTCTTGAGCATATAGGCGAGATGGTCCGCCGCCATCAAGGAGGAAGGGTGACTGTGGACGGCAAGCAGGAAGCGGGAAGCACTGACGGTGCCGTCTACGATCCACAGCGGGATCGTATGGCATTTATCGATCAGCTCACCCGAGGTACTGCCGAAAAACATGTTGCCCACGGTGCCTAGGCCACGGCGACCGATAACCACGCTGTCGTAGTTGCCGCGCTCAGCCTCTTCGCGAATGGCGTTGCTGGTGTTGGAGGCGATTTTTACCTGGGATTCGATCCGTTCCCTGGCAAAGCCATTGTGAACTAACCTGTCTTCGGCATCCTTGAGATGCTTGCGGGCCAGATGGGCTTTTTTTTCCGATTCGGGTGAGTGGGTGCGGTGCGGATCGACATCGAACATCCAGTCCTTGTCGCCGCCTCCGCTCGACACAACACTGAGCAGGTGAATGGAGAGGCTGTGATCCGAACCGAACAGTTTTGCCAGATAATCAAGGCTGGCACCGCTGAACACCGAACCGTCGATGGCAACCAGTATAGTTTTTTCCATCTCGTCCTCCTTGATTTCCATGGGGCTTTCGCCTGTTTATGCCAGTGACGGGCAATCGAGAAATTATAATGCAAAAAAATAATACAGGATGGCGACCAGGGCTATGCTTAAGGCACGGAAACTTTGGCTGAAAAAAATCAACTCCGCCGCCAGCACCGGTTTAAAGATGCCAGCGTAATAGGGATATTGATGGCGGATGGCACGAATGGGTGAGGAGAGGACATTGCCGATCAGGAGCACCAGCACAATTTCCTCCATGCGCATCGAACCGCTAGCCAGGAGTGCGCCGGCGGCGGCCAGGCCGGCGGTGAACTCGGCGGCCATCTGAAAGGTGAGGATGGACAGGGCCTGAGGTGAGAGCCAGGCTAGCCAGGAAAGATGCTGACCGATGAACCGTTCGGCGGCGGTGAAGAATCCGGCCTCGGTGAGCGCGTAAAACAGGATGTAGATCGGCACGGTATAGCTGACGATTTTGCGGATACGCCGTTTGAACCGTTTGATGCTGTTGCGCAGGGCTGTGCGAAAGGGATTGGCCGGAGCCGGCGGCAACTCGGCATGCACCACCTCGCCGTTGTCGACGGGCAGCATCAGCCGTCCCAGCAGAGTGATAAACAGGGTTCGCAGCACAGCCGCACTAATAGTCAAACCGATATAGATAAAGGCCGCCCCCTTGATAATTGGCACGGCAATGAAAAATGTTGTTGGCAGGTGGAGGAAGTTGCTGGGCAGGCTGTTGAACAGGTTGGCGAGGATGAGTTCCTTGCGGCTCAACTGCTGGTTGTTGTACCCCTCGGCCAGCATGGTGTTGGCCGCCATTGCCGAAAAGAAACAGACGGAAAAGGAGGCCCCCGTCAAGGGCGAGAGATGGCCGAACCGGGTCAGCGGACGGGCGACGACTGCCAGTTTCCTCGTCCAGTTGAGCGACTCGATGAACAGGGCCGCCAGCAGGCCGATGGCAAGATAGATGAGCAGGCGCAGCAGCGGCCACCCAAGGTGCATCCAGAGATGGGTCAGGGTTTCCTGGGAGATCATGGGGATTGAGTACAGCGGTTTTTTTTAAGTGGTGTTGCCAGATGGTCGCGCGGCGGTGGGTAACTAGGAGCGCCGCATGAACATCGGGTTCATGAGGCGGCACTATATACCAGATGGAGCAGAGAGCAAGAGGACACTGTGAAACGGATCATTACCACGGAGAAAATTCCGCTGCTCCTCTGGCTCAACGAGCTGGACGACGAGGCTTTGGTCCAGGCGAAGAATCTGGCCAACCTGAACTGCGCCTTTCATCACGTCGCTATCATGGCCGACGCCCATGTGGGCTACGGTATGCCAATTGGCGGCGTCCTGGCCACCACCGGAGTCGTGATCCCCAACGCGGTCGGGGTCGACATTGGTTGCGGCATGCGGGCGGTTCGCACCGGCTTGACCCAGGTGGAGGCGCCGCTATTGAAAAAAATTCTCACCGGGCTTGGCGCCGCTGTTCCTTTGGGCTTCAAGCACCATCCCAGGCCACGGCCGATACAAGCCCTGCCCGAAGCAGGCGTCATGGAGCGCGACCTGCCGGTGGTGGCCGAGGAGTTCGAAAGTGCCCGTTGCCAGATCGGCACCTTGGGCGGCGGCAATCATTTTCTTGAGATCCAGCGGGGCAGCGACAACCGGATCTGGCTGATGGTCCACTCGGGCAGTCGGAATATCGGTTACAAGGTGGCTGGTCATTACAATAACCTGGCGATGCTTCTGGCCAAAAAAATAGGCAAGGATGCCGTGCCCAAGGAGTGGCAACTGGCAGTTTTGCCCCTGGATTCAGCGGAGGGACAGCGATATCTGCGGGAAATGGAATACTGCGTCGCTTTTGCTAGGGCTAATCGGAGAGAGATGATGGCTGCCTTCCAGCAGGTCGTTGCCGAGGTCACTGGCTGTGATCAATTCGATCAACCCCTCGATGTGGCGCACAATTATGCCGCCCGCGAGACCCATTTCTTCAAGGAGGTCTGGGTGCATCGCAAAGGAGCAACCCGTGCCTTCCACGGTGAATATGGCATTATTCCGGGGTGCCAGGGCAGCCGCAGCTATATTGTTCGGGGGCTGGGCAATCCGCAGTCGTTCATGTCCTGTTCGCACGGCGCCGGGCGGGTTCTCGGCCGCAAGCAAGCGCAACGGGTCCTCAATTTGCGTGAGGAAATCGACCGGCTCGACCGGCAGCACATCCTTCACTCCCTTCGCCACCGCAGTGATCTTGAGGAGGCGCCGGGGGCGTACAAGGATATTGAGGAGGTTATCGACAACCAGCGCGATCTGGTCGAGGTCATGGTCGAGCTGCAGCCGCTGGCGGTTCTCAAGGGTTAAGATCAGCCCCGTTTCTTTCCCCGATATCTGAGAAGCAAGGAAAAAAACGGCTGCGGCCATCGAAGAACAGCTCAGTGGAAGAAAAGGGCCGAGCGCGGCAGCAGGCAGTGGCTGTAGAGGCCTTGGGGGTCGCCCTTGTGCAGTAGGAAATCCAAATGCTCTGCCGCCGGCCGCTGCAAGGATGCTGGGATCAGAGCAGATTGAAGCCAGCGGGCCGCCAGGGCCTCGATCGGCTGCTCCGTTTGTTGGAAGCGCTCGAGCACGTTGTCGGGGGTCAGTTCGATAAAATATCCGTTTTCTTCAGGAACCTTGGCCCGTTTGGCCGCCTCGGCTATAGCGTCTTGCAGGTTGCCAAGTTTGTCGACCAGGCCCAGCTTGAGGGCGGTTGCTCCATCCCAAACCCGCCCCTCGGCAATTTTTTCCACCTGCTCCGTGCTCATTGATCGCCCCTTGGCGACGATCTCGATAAACCGGCGGTATCCTTTTTCGATATCTATCTGTAGGGCCGACGCCTCCTCAGGGCTCATGGCCGTGGCCAGGTTGCCAAAATGGGCGATGTCGGTAGTGCCGACACCATCGCCATGGATGCCGAGATGGGCGAGGGTTTTTTCCACCGTGGGGATAGCGCCGAAAATCCCGATCGACCCAGTGAGGGTGGTCGGCGCCGCCACGATCGCATCGGCATCCGCTGCCAGCCAGTAGCCGCCCGAGGCTGCCATGGCGCCCATGGAAACTACCACGATTTTCCCCTCCTTTTTTGCCGCCACGAGTTCTTCCCGAATAAGTTCGGAAGCAAAGGCACTCCCGCCACCGGTGGTCAGGCGCACGACAATGGCCTTGACCCGTTCATCCTGCCGCGCCTTGCGAATGCGCTTGATGAGGTCGTCGGAGCCAATCTGGCCGGCGGCGCCTTTACCGGGCATGATGTTGCCAGAGGCGGTAATGATGCCGATCAGGTCGTTTTTGTTTTGTCTCTCCGCATAGGAGGGCGTCACCGTTTCGAGATAGTCATAGAAGCCGATGTGGTTGAATCCTTTTTTATCAGGCGACGGCCCGACCTCTTGTTGGAGCAACTCCTCCATCTCCCGGTGGGTTTTAAGGCCGTCCACCAGACCGGTCGCCAGGGCAAGCTGGCCGCGGTCGCCGCCCACCGAGGCCAATTGGGAAACCGTCTGGTTGATGTTGTCGATGAAGACTGCCGGCTCGAGCTTGCGATGCTTGGCGATATCGGCGCAATAGGTGTTCCACAAATTACCCAGCCACAGGCTGTTGGCTTCCTTGTCTTCGGCAGACATGTCGTTGCGCAGCAAGGGCTCCACCGCCGACTTGAATGTGCCAACCCGGAAGACGTGAAAATTGACGGCCAGTTTGTCGAGCATATCCCGCACATACAGCCGGAAGACGGAAAAACCGCGAATATGCACCGCCCCCATCGGGTGGAGATAGATCTTGTCCGCCCACGAGGCCAAATAGTACTGGGCCTGATTGAAGTTGTCGCCCACGGCAAATACTTTTTTGCCAGTTTGCTTGAACGCGTCGATGGCCGCGCCAATGGTCTGGATTTGATCGAGACTGACGTCGCCCATGCGATTGGTGTTGAGGACCAGCAGCTTAATCCGCCGGTCATCGGCAGCGGCATGGACCATGTCGAGGATGTCCTGGAGAAAGGTTTCCTCATGGATTGGCGCCCCTGAAATGCGGCTTAACACCCTGCTCATGGCGTCCATGGATGATCGTTCCTCAACGATGTCCCCCTCGGGTGCGAGGACCAGGGCGCTTCCAGCCGGGACAGTGATCTTGGGCGTGTACAGCGCCGCGGTCAGACCTGCCATCAATATGCCGAGGAACAGCAGGTTGAAAAGGATCGTCAAGCCCGAACTGAGGAATTTCCACAGCCAGACGCAGGGGCGGCTAAGCAGATAAAAAAAGCGTTTCATGGAGACCTTTCCTTCAGGTTGCAACAGGGATAATCAAGAATAACGGGGGCAATACTCTACAGACTTTCAGAGATAAGCGAACTGGGTGGATATCCTGGACACTTCCTGTTCAGGCAGGGGTGGGCGACTGTCTGCGAGGGTTGATTTCTAGTTTCAGGGCACGGGCCAGTTCATGGAGGGAGTAGGGTTTTTTAATAAATTGACTGATGCCAAGATTCGTGGCCCGGTTGATGTCCTCGGTGTTGGAGTAACCGCTGGTGATGATCGCCTTTTGGCCGGGAGCGTAGCGGAGGATGCGCTCATAGGTTTCGCAGCCGTTGATACCCGGATCCATCATCATGTCCAAGATGACTAGGTCAACAGGAGTTGTTTTAACGTATTCGACCGCCTCTTCGCCCGACTGCACGGTCAGCGGTTGATATCCGAGCCGGCTGAGCAGGCGGCTGGCAATGTCGCGTTGGCTTTTTTGATCATCCACCACCAAGACTTTTTCTCCATTGCCGTGATATTGACCGATGGCTGGCGACTGCTCAGCCAGTTTGGAGATGCCGAATCTGTCTATCGGGAAATAGAGGGAAAACAGCGAGCCCCGGCCACTGCTTGCCACATCAACGAAACCGCCATGATCGTGCACCGTGTTCCAGACCACGGCGAGCCCAAGGCCGGTCCCGCTGCGGCCCATCACTTTTTTACTGTAAAAGGGGCTAAAGATCTGGGTGATATCCTGGGCGGAAATGCCCGGACCGTTGTCCTCCACCGAGATCATCACGTACTCGCCGGGTTCGATCATCTCAAAGCCTTGATGGGGAGTGGTCAACCTGACGTTTTTGGTGGCAACGACAACCTGTCCTCTCCCTTGGATTGCCTCAGCCGCGTTGTTCACCAGGTTCATGATCGATTTGCCCAGATGCATGGCCGAACAGTTGATGTTGTGCAGTTTGCCTTCGAGGTAGGGGGTAATCTGCACTTCCGGAAATCGCTGGGCAAGTTCCTTGAATTCCACTGATTTAAGATAATCTGTAACCAGGGTGTTGATATTGTGCGTTTCCTTCTTACTGGTGGCGCCACGGGCTACAGTCAGCAGGTCGTTGACCACCGCCGCTGCCCGTTTGCCAGCCTCGCGGATCATCATCAGCTCTTCCCGGTATTTGAACCCTTCTCCCAGGTCCATGAGCAGCAATTCCGGGTAGGTGATGATGCCGGCCATGATGTTGTTGAGGTCATGGGCCACGGAACTGGCCATCAGACCGAGAGATTCCATGCGTTTGGCATCGGCCAGCCTTTCCATCAACGCCATCTTTTGCTGTACGGCGATCTCGCTGTCGGTGACATCGCGGATGGCGGCAACCTGCACTTGGCGGCCTTGGAAATCAATATGTTTGACCCTGAATTCGACAGGGAAGGAGGAGCCGTCTTTCCTGATGCCCCTGGCCTCAAAGGGTCCGACCGGATCGGGATCGGCCGGGGGGCTCATGGCGCGAATGGAGTGGCGGTCCAAGAGCACATCGAAAATCTGCTTGCCCAGCAGTTCATCCTCCTGGTAGCCGAACATCCTGCACAATTGGCTGTTGGTCTGCAACAGCTCGCCCCGGTCATAGATGATGATACCCTCCCAGGTTGCCTGGGCCAATTGCCGGAAGCGCTTTTCGCTGTTGTGCAGATCCTGCTTGAGCTGCTTGTGTTGGATGCTTCTTGCGATGGTGCGGATCAGGCGATCGGGTGGGCAGGGCTTGCGAAGGTAATCGTAGACGCCGAGGCGCAGGGATTCGACGGCGTTGTCGATGGTGGCGTTTCCGGTAAGGATGACGATGGCCGTTCCCGGGTGTTCGTCGCTGATGCGGGCGGCGATATGATTGCCGCTCATGTCGGGCAGGTCCATATCGACAAGAGCCACGGCGTAGGCATTGCACCGTAACTGTTGAAACGCCTGTGCCCCCGAATTAGCGGTGTCTACCTTATACCCCTCTGCTTTAAGGAGGATTGCAAGACTGTTACAAAGATGCACTTCATCGTCAACGACAAGAACAGTGTGTAACTGAGGCATGAGGCAGGTGCAAACCTTTCGTTTAAGTTGAACATTATTGCGAAAAAAACTGTCGGTTGTGCATACCGTTCATTCAAACGTGTTTATCGACAAAAGTCCAATGAAAAAAATGTCATTTCTCCAATAGCGACAAGGTTTTCAAGGCAAAAGAGTGAGTGTGAAAATCGTTTGTCCCGGCCGGGATTGATACCTGATTGTTCCCCCCAGTTGCGTTGTCAATTTATGGACGATGGCCAGGCCGAGGCCGCCATGACGGCCATCTTTTGTCGAAGCGCCCGCAGTGAACAGCGTTGCCCCCAGGGTCGGATCGATGCCAGGTCCGCTGTCTTCCACGGAAATCAGGACTGCGTCTGGGTCCGCCGTTGTCCGGACGGTAACAAACCCTTGCCCGGCCACGGCGTCAACCGCGTTTCCGAGCAGGTTCTGCAAGATCTGGCTGAGGCACCGGCGGTCAGTGCGGATGAAAAGCGGCTGAGGCCATGGGGAGAAGGTGAAATTGATCAGAGAGCTTTTGCCTGAAGCGGCCTCGAACAGCTGGAGTGTTTCCGCGATGAGCCGGTGCAGATCAAGGCGCTCCATATGGACCTCGGTTTGTTCATGGGCTAGATCCTCGAGTCCGAGCGTGATGTGTCCGAGTCGTTCCAGTTCGCTGTCGATTATGGCTAACTCTTCGTTGATCGTTTCCCTCTGTTCATTTTTTTTGCCGAGGATGTGGAGATAATTCCTCAGGATGGCGAGGGGGTTGTTGATCTCGTGCGCGATTTTCCGAGCTGCCAGGTTCGCAGCCTGCATGCGTTCGGCCGCGATCTGCTCAGCTTGCACCGTTCGCATCCGCTCCAGGTAGAAGCAGATGGCCGCATGGTTGGCCAGCAGGCGGAGCGAGGTCCACTGGCCATTGAAATGGGAGAAGGATTTTTCAGTCAGACCGATGAGGATCAGGCCCAACAATTCCTTCTGATAGAGCATGGGGATGGCGACCATGCCTTCTGTCCCGAAAAGATGCAGCAACTGGGTGTCCAGGAGATTGGGCGGATTTTTCCCCTCGTTTTTTTTGCTGAAGGAATGGAGCAGGCGCTGCTGTTGGAGGACCTTCCCTGGCAGGCTGTCTGTATATCGTTTTGGTGAAAAGGTGAATCCATTCATTTCCCGGGACAATTTGTTGCCCGATGAGGTGCAGCCGCGCAACTCGCCGGTTTGCCGGTCCAGTGCCAAAACCAGGCAGGTCTCCTCGTTAAAGAGGATTTTCAGTCCCTGTTCCACCGCGGCTACAACCTGGCCGGTGTTCTCTGCTCGCAGCAGGTTATCAAGCAGGCCGCTCATCTGGGTGATTTCCCTGATGCGGTTAATCAGGCCCAGAGAGGTTTCCTTGTGGGTCTCTTGGCTTTCCGGCTCCTGGTCGTGGGAGCTTCTAGCGCTGCGGGGGATATGAATGCCAAGTTGTCGAGCCAGCTCTTCTACCTGCTCCTCAATCCCCTCGTACAGTGCCTGCACCTGCGTGGAAGACAGGCCTAAAAGTCGATCGGCCGCTTCCAGGCAGTCCTGGCCGCTGGTGCTGCTATGGCTGAGCAGGTCGGCGAGGCAAGCAATCCTGGTCAACGGCAGCGCTTGTTCGACCTCGTCGAGAGGATGGTGGTGGTAGCGGATGGCGTCGGCAAGCAGAGTGGGCAGCCGCCATTGCTCGCACAGCCAGGCTCCAGCCGAGCAGTGGTTGACATGGAGTTTTTCTTCTTCAAGGAAGGCGAGCCGGCCGTTGTGACAGCGGACCCCTTTGAGCAGGAGCGGCGCGTATTTGCCGGGAAAGGCCATCCACAGCAGCAGCTTGCCGATGTCGTGCAGCAATCCGGCTAAATAGGCTTCCGAGGGGTCGGGATAGGCGGTGGCAAGGGCAATGTTGCGGGCCAGCAAGGCATTGAGGAAGCTGTGATGCCAGAAACGGTCGACAGACAGCAGGCCGTTGCTTTCCACCCGGCGAAAAACTTGTTGCACCGAAAGGCTGATCGCCAGGTTTCTGACAGTGTCGCCGCCAAGAAACACCACCGCCTGCTCCAAATCGGTGAAGGACCGACGCGCTCCGACGAAAGCGGAATTAACCAGTTGCAGCAATTTAGCGCTGATCGCGGCATCCTTGTCAACAATATGGGCAATGCTTTGGAGATTGATCTCGGCTTCATGGCAGCTGTCGATCAATTGCACCAGAACCTGCGGCATACTCGGCAGATTGCCGGAAATTTTAAGATTGCCGAGAACGGAGTGAGCAGTGGTCATAGCTGGATGCAAAGCAGATGAAATGTAACTATCTTAAAACAGGTAACTTTAAATTGTATAGCAGAGCATCACGGAAAAATCCAGCAACCAAATTTCAGAGAATCATTATTTTTTTTATTCATTCATACTTTCATGATCGATAGCGGCGTATAATTCGCTTGCCCGTGGCGCCCGGTTTCGGTAGGTATGGACGTGCAGGAGAAGAAAGAGTATTTTTCCGGAGGACGGCGAGTTGTTGTGCACAACCGGACGAAACGTTAGAGCAACGAGGTGAATTGTGAAGGTCAACGGGCAGGCATATCGTTCAATCTGGCTGGCGGCGGATGGGATTGGGGTTGAAATTATCGACCAAACCCAGCTGCCCTTTCGGTTTGTGGTGGTTCGACTGGAGACCCTGGAGGAGGCGATGGATGCGATCAGCCGGATGCTCGTCCGGGGCGCGCCGCTCATTGGCGCCACCGCTGCCTATGGCATCAGCCTCGGGTTGCGGCAGGGTACCAGTTCGCAGGCATTGGAGAGCATGGCTCGTCGTCTGATTGCCTGCCGGCCAACGGCGGTCAATCTGCGCTGGGCCGTGGAGCGGATGCTGCGGATTTTGCTCCCCTTACCGGAAGAACAGCGGCCGGCTGCGGCCTACCGCGAAGCCGGACGGATCTGCGAGGAGGATGTGGCCGCCAACGAAGCGATTGGCTGTCACGGGGCAGCCTTGATCAAGGGCATTCAGGAAAAAAAAGGGGTGGGAGAGCCGGTGAACATCCTCACCCATTGCAATGCCGGCTGGCTGGCGACCGTTGACTGGGGTACAGCCCTGGCACCTATCTATAAAGCCGTGGCTGAAGGGATACCCGTGCATGTCTGGGTGGATGAAACCAGGCCCCGCAACCAGGGCGCCAGCCTTACCGCCTGGGAATTAGTGGCCGCGGGCATTCCCCATCACCTGATCGTTGACAACGCCGGGGGACATCTCATGCAGCACGGGCTGGTTGACCTTTGCATTGTCGGCACCGACCGCACGACGGCCAGCGGCGATGTCTGCAACAAGATCGGCACCTATCTCAAAGCCTTGGCAGCGCTGGATAACGGTGTGCCCTTTTACGTGGCCCTGCCCGGTTCGACGGTCGATTGGACGGTGAGCGACGGTGTTGCCGAAATTCCCATTGAAGAACGGGGCGCGGAAGAGATCCTGCGCGTGCAGGGGCAGGATGAAACGGGCGCGGTGCGGTCGATCTCGATTGCGCCTGCGGCGACGCCTGCCGTCAATCCGGCCTTTGACGTTACCCCGGCCCGGCTGGTGACCGGCCTGATCACCGAGCGGGGTATCTGTGCGGCAAGCCGCACCGGTTTGCGCGAACTGTATCCGGAGCAGGGGCAATGACTGGTTTCAGGCTGCAAGAAAAGGTGCTGGCAACCGCCCGGGCCATGAACAGCCATGGGTTGAACCAGGGTGCCTCAGGGAATGTCAGCGTCCGGGATGGCGCGGGTTTTTGGATTACGCCTTCGGCCTTGCCCTATGACCGCTGTCGGCCCGAGGATGTCGTGTGGATGGAGTGGTCGGGCAAGTCGCGGGGAAAACGCAAGCCCTCCTCGGAATGGCGGATGCATGCCGACATCTATCGCACCTATCCCCAAGCAGGGGCAATTCTCCATGCCCACAGCCCGTATTGCACCACATTGGCTTGCCTGGAGCGGTCCATTCCAGCCTTTCACTACATGGTGGCCGTGGCTGGCGGCGATTCGATCCGGTGCGGCACCTACGCTACGTTCGGTACCCAGGCCCTGTCGGATGCGGCGATCGCAGCCCTGCGCGACAGGGCTGCCGCTCTGCTGGCCCATCACGGCATGATCTGCCATGCCGGTGATCTCGATCACGTCCTGGCCCTGGCCATTGAGGTGGAGACCCTCGCGCGGATCTATCTCCAGGCCCTGCCGGTGGCCGATCCGCCTGTCTTGCCGGCGGCGGAGATGGCTGAAGTCCTGCTCCGGTTCAAGGACTACAAGGCCTGAATGCGGCCAATCAGTCCCTCAGCGCAGATAGAGCAAGGCACCGATCTGGTAGATTACCACCGCCATGACGTAGGCGAAAAGGGTGTTGAAGACCATCGAAAAGACCGCCCATTTCCATGACCCCGCCTCTTTGGCGATACAGATGACGGTGACGAAGCAGGGCGCATAGAACATGATGAACACCAGCACCGCCAAGGCTACCACCGGGTTCCAGTTGGGGTCCTTGGCCAGCCGTTCACTGAGTGAGGTCGTTTGCTCAGCGTTGACCTCACCCAACGAGTAGGCCGTTCCCAGGGTCGATATGATGACTTCCTTGGCGGCAAAACCGCCGATCAGGGCGATGTTGGTCCGCCAGTCGATTCCCGCATACCGGCTGACGCTTTCCAGGGCAATGCCGACCCGGCCGCCGATGGAATTCCGCAGTCTTTCCATCGCCTCTTCCGCTTCTATCTTTTGCAGTGCCTCGGCAAGCGTCGTCTTGTCCGCCGGCGCGTGGACCGACTGTACCTGTGCCCTTTGCTGCTCGTAATGGCCCGATCGCTCCTGAGGCAGGCCCGGATAGGTCATCATCGCCCAGATCAATACCGAGATACCGAGAATGACGGTGCCCGCCTTTTTTATGTACTGCCAGGTGCGTTCCCAGGTGTGGATGAACAGACCTTTGATGGTGGGAAAACGGTAGGGCGGCAGTTCCATGACAAAGGGGGTCGAGGCGCCCCTGAGCACGGTCAAACGGAGAAATTTGGCGGCGCACAGGGCCACGACCCAGGCCGCCAGGGTTGCGAGGAACATATAGCGGGCTTGATGGTCCGAGAAAAAAGCGCCAATTAGGAGCGTCAGTACTGGCAGCTTGGCTCCGCAGTTCATGAAGGGCACGGTCAACAGCGTTGCCAGCCGTTCCTTGGGGGAGCGCAGGGTCCGGGTGGCCATGACGCCGGGCACGGCGCAGCCGCCGGCAATGCCTCCGGAGACAATGAAAGGCATGACCGATGAGCCGTGCAGACCGAAAAAATGAAAAATGCGGTCCATCATGAAGGCAACCCGGGCCAGATAGCCCGAATCCTCGAGCAGGGCAATGCCGAAAAACATGAACATGATGATCGGCACGAAACCCAGGACGCCGCCAACTCCGTCGACCACGCCCGAGATGATCATCGACTTGACCGGGCCATCGGGCAGCAGGGTGTCGATGCCCTTGCTGATGAGGGCAAAAAACTGCGAGAGCCAGTCAACCAGCACGGTGCTGTAGCTGAAGGTAAAGGTGTAGAGCGCGAACAAAACTCCGGCCATGATCAGCGGCCCGAGGATGCGGTGGGTGACGATCTTGTCGATCTTGTCCGAGGCGTAGAGCCTGTCGGCCACGAATTTGCGGGTTACGACACCCTGATGGATGATCGATTTGATGTAGCCGTAGCGGTGATCGGCAATAACCGCCTCCGGGTAGACGCCGAGGGTGTGCTGGAGATGCTGCGTCACCTCCTCGCAGCGGGCAGCCAGTTTTTTTCCGGCTTCTGGATAGAGGGCCAGCGCCTTGTGGACGATCTGTTCGTCGTTTTCCAGCAGCTTGACTCCCAGCCAGCGCACGGGGTAGACGGCGGTCAGTTCCGTGCATGCCTCGATATCAGCCGTCATGTCCGTAAGGGCCTGGTCGATATCGGAACCGTAGCGAAGAAAGGCGGGCTGCGGCGGTGATTTTGCTGCGGCTGCTGCCAGCACGGCGTCAAGGAGTTGGTCCACGCCCTTGCCGCTCCGGGCGATGATCGGAATCACCGGTACCCCGAGGCGCGCGCCCAATTGTTCGGTGTCGATGGTTATTCCCCTTTTTTCAGCCACATCAATCATGTTGAGGGCGATCACCAACGGCGTCCCGAGTTCCAGAAACTGGCAACTGAGATAGAGGTTTCGCTCCAGATTGGAGGCGTCAACCACATCCACCACCACATCGGGTTTATCGTTGATGATAAAATCGCGGGCCACCAGTTCCTCGACGGAATACGCGGTCAGGGAGTAGGTGCCCGGCAGATCGACGACGCGGAGCCCCTGTCCGTGGTGCAGGCAGCAGCCTTCTTTCTGTTCCACCGTGATTCCGGGATAATTGCCCACATGCTGCCGGGCGCCGGTCAGGTGATTGAACAGGGTGGTCTTGCCGGCATTGGGGTTGCCAGCGAGGGCGATGGTGCAGACGTTTTCCATGGCAGTTTTGCGAATCTAGCGTTAATCAGGGCGCAAAATGGACGAGAATAGGTTGTTAGGCTTTGCTGAGGATGAAGTTTCGGAGCAGATTGGTCAGGAAATCGAAGTTTCGCCCAAACGGATGCAAACGGCGCATACCGGCTCAATCATGGTTTGCATAAGGGCAATGCTGTCTTTTTTTCGGGACAACGAGCAGCGCTATCGCAAGCCGAACAGCCGCATCCGCAGGAAGTGGCGCCGGGATGGCGCCAGGAGTTCAATATCCGCCGTCCGATGAAAAAAAAGGCGACGGCGACAGCAATGAAGACAAGAATATTTTGCATGGTTTTCCCTCCAAGGGTCGAAATTGATCATGGGCTGTACACCCGGCATGGCCAGGTTTTCCCTTGGACTGTTCGCGGATCGGGACAGGAACGTTCAGGCCGGTTCCACCATAATAGCGGCGGCGGTCGAGGCATCAAGGCTGATGGTGCCGCCGTTGACCTTGATCATGCACTGCTGACCTCCTCCCTTGCAGAGCAATTCCAGTTCTGAACCGGGTAGCACCCCCAAATTCGCCATCCTGGCACAGGTCTTTCTGTCGCCATTGACGGTGCAAACCCGCATGCGGCTATTGCAGCAAGAATCGGGCAAAGGTGTACCTGAAGGGTCCATCCTGATGCCACAGCGCTTGCGGCGCCGACACAGGGCCTGGATGTCGCTGAGCAAAAAGCAGGAGGTTTCTGATTGATTCTTGGTCATGACTACAACGGGTGCCTGGTGAACATTGGTCGGCGCTGCATGCGGGTCCTGAAGCCCGGTGACCTTTGAAATTCCGCGAAACCGAATTTCAACGGTGCAAACAGTCAGTGTTAGGTACTCCAAACAATGACCACTGTCAACAGCTTTGCCAAGGGGGACGCTGCGCAATACTTTTTTTTGTGGGAACACGGGGAGGGGAAAAGCCCGCATGAAAGGCGCAGGACATCCAGGGGAACCCAAGGGGAACGAATTGCCCTTGAGGCAGAATGATGTGGTTGGTGTTTGACTAAGGGGCGACTTCCACCTCGATGAAATCTGCTTCGTTGTTGCGCAGGGTCAGGGTGCCGCCCATGACCCGGAGGGCGACCGGGTCGTTCAAGGGGGCTCGTTGCTTTATCGTGATTTCAGTACCCGGAACCAGGCCCATTTCCCGGATACGGCGGCCGAGTTCGCCGCCGACCTTAACGGCGGTGATGGTACCGCTCTGGTTGATCGCCATATTTCGCAGGTTGATCAGAGGCATAATTGTTCGCTCATGCGGATTCGTTGAGTTTCGCCCAGCTGTCGCGCAGGGTAACAATGCGGTTGAAGACTGGTTTGACCGGCGTGCTTGCCACGGGATCGAGGCAGAAATACCCCTGCCGTTCGAACTGGAAACGGTCATCAGGGCATGCTTGCAGCAAGCCCGGCTCCAGCATGCAGTCTGTCAGAGTGGTGAGCGAGTCCGGATTGAGAAAGTCCTTGAAACTTTTTTCCTTGTCCGCATCCGGATATTCGGCGGTGAACAAGCGGTCATACAAACGCACTTCAGCCCGCAGGGCATGGGGCGCGGAAACCCAATGGATGGTGCCTTTGACCTTGCGGCCATCCGGCGCGGAGCCGCCACGGCTGTCCGGGTCGTACGTGCAGCGCAGTTCCACCACCTTGCCCTGGTCGTCCTGGATCACCTCCTGGCAGGTGATGAGGTATGCATAGCGCAGCCGCACTTCCCGGCCAACGCTCAGCCGGAAGAATTTCTTCGGAGCGTTTTCCATGAAATCCGATCGTTCGATATAGACCTCGCGCGAAAAGGGCACGGTCCGTTCCCCCATCTCCGGATACTGCGGGTGGTTTTGGGCGGTCACCTCTTCGGTCTGGTCGGGCGGATAGTTGGTGATAACGATTTTGAGCGGATCAAGCACGCCGAAAACCCGGAGAGCCGACTGGTTGAGATCGTCGCGGACCGAGTTTTCCAGCACGCCCATGTCGATCCAGGATTCCCGCTTGCCGATACCGATGGTGGTGCAGAAGTTGCGGATCGACGCCGGGGTGTAGCCCCGACGGCGCAAGCCGGAGATGGTCAGCATCCGCGGGTCGTCCCAGCCGGATACAAAGCCTTCGTTCACCAGTTGCAGCAATTTGCGCTTGCTGGTCACGGTGTAGTTGATGTTGAGCCGGGCAAACTCGATTTGCCTGGGGTGTTGAGGGGTTTGCAGGGTATCCAGCACCCAGTCGTAGAGGGCGCGGTTGTTCTCGAACTCCAGGGTGCAGAGACTGTGGGTGATGCGCTCCAGCATGTCGGAGAGACAGTGGGTGAAATCGTACATCGGGTAGATGCACCATTTGTCGCCGGTACGATGGTGGCTCGATTTGAGAATGCGATAGAGCACCGGGTCGCGGAGGACGATGTTGGGCGAGGCCATGTCGATCTTGGCCCGTAGCACGCAGGTGCCTTCGTCGAATTCCCCGTTTTTCATTTGCTCGAAAAGATTGAGGTTCTCAGTCACCGTCCGGTTGCGATAGGGGCTCTCTGTGCCCGGTTCGGTCAGGGTGCCACGGTATTGCCGCATCTCGTCACCGCTCAAGTGGCAGACATAGGCCTTGCCCATCTTGATCAGTTCGATCGCAAAATTGTGGAGTTGATCAAAGTAATCCGAGGCGTAATAGAGGTGCGAGCCCCAATCGAATCCCAGCCAACGCACGTCGCGCTTGATCGATTCGACGTATTCGGTGGATTCCTTGTCCGGGTTGGTGTCGTCGAAGCGCAGATGGCAGGTGGCATGGTTCTCCACCGCCACCCCGAAATTGAGGCAGATCGATTTGGCGTGGCCGATATGGAGAAAGCCGTTGGGCTCGGGCGGAAAACGGGTAACGATGGTCTGGTGTTTTCCGGAGGCGAGATCCTCGGCGATGATCTGGCGGATGAAATCGAGCGGCTTGCTGGCGCTCTCTTTTTCTGTGGTCATAGGTGTCATTCCGTGTGCAAACGTTAAGCGGTAAACAGGTGGTCGACATGGCGCAGCCGAGCCACGACTTTTTCCCGGCCTAGGGTGGTGAGGATATCAAACATCGAGGGACCGGCCAACTGTCCAGTGAGGACGGTGCGCATGCCGTTGATCAGGACACCCGGCTTGATTGCCAGTTCGTCGGCCAGCTCGCGGCAGACCCGTTCGGTTTCCTCGGCGTTAAACGTGTCCAGTGCGGTGAAACGCTCGGCCAGTTGCGGCAACCAGGCGGCCAGATCCGGATGTTTGAGCACGTTTTTTGCCAGCGGTTTGGGGTCGATATCGTACTGATCGGAAAAATAGGCCCGACCGGCTGAGGTGAAATCCTTGAGCGTATGGAACCGGTCGCGGATCAGGCCCAGGGTCGCCAGATACCAGGGGCGCCGTGCGTCCGCATAGGTTGGGTCCCATAGATCCTCGGCTTCCAGTTCCTTCTGCACCAGTTGGCCGAGTTCGGCAAGATCCATGGTGCGCAGATAATGCTCGTTGATGGCGATCAGTTTGGGGTCGGTGAAGAATTTGGGGTCACCCGGTTTATAGTTGAACACCGAGTTGACCCGGCTCATCCGGGAAAGGCTGAAGGCCTCGATCAATTCATCACGGGAAAAGAATTCCTGATCGGTGCCGGGATTCCAGCCCAGCAGGCAGAGAAAGTTGCACAGAGCCCAGGGAATGAAGCCCATGTCCCGATAAAACTGGACCGCCACCACCTCGCCGTGACTGCGTTTGGAAATTTTGCGTTTCTGCAGATCCAGGGTGAGCGGCATGTGGGCAAACACCGGTAGTTTTGCCTGCAAGGCTTCGTAGAGCAGCACCTGCCGCGTGGTGTTGGTCATGTGGTCCTGGCCACGGATGACATGGGTGATGCGATCACGGATATCGTCGACCACGTTGCACAGCAGGTAGAGTGGCTTGCCGTTGGAGCGGACAATGACAAAATCCTCGATCTCGCTGTAGGCGCGTTCGATACGGCCCAGGACTTCGTCATCGTAAAACAGGGTGCCATGACGTTCGGGCACCTTGAAACGAATGGTCGCCGGGATGCCTTGTGCCTCCTTTTCTTGCACCTGTTCAACGGTTAAATGGCGACAGGCACCGTCGTAGCCGACCTCGCGCTTTTTTTCAGCCAAGGCTGTCTCGCGTTTTTGTTCCAGCTCTTCCTTGGTGCAGAAGCATTTGTAGGCATGGCCGGAGGTCAGTAACCTTTTGGCAGCCGCGATGTGATCATCGGCGAATTCGGTCTGGAAATATGGGCCTTCGTCCCAGTCGAGGCCAAGCCACTGCAGTCCGTCGATAATGCCGTCGATCGAGGCCTGGGTGGAACGTTCCTCGTCGGTGTCTTCGATGCGGAGGATCAGTTTGCCGTGGTGTTTTTTGGCAAAGATCCAGTTGAACAACGCTGTTCTAGCGCCCCCAATATGCAGATACCCCGTGGGACTGGGGGGAAAGCGAACTCGAACTTCTTCCATGCAAGGCTCCTTAAGTTGACTCTTGTGCCGTCTCTCGCAGGTTTTGGCACCGTAAACTCAAAATATATAGCGCCTTGGCGGCGTATCTTCAAGGAGAAGCTGCGTTGTGCCCCTGATTGTACGCATGCCGGTGCATGGCACCAAAGGGCTGCGTGTCGGCGCTACTTTAGGATTGTGGCTCACCAGCAATATCGGTATATTCCCGGTGAGCCAGTACTTCTGCTACAGGATAAGAGGCTCCTCTTATTTGAGGCGCGGTTGCCGATTAGCCTATTAGATTGTTACCCCGTATTTTTGTTGGCGTGTATAGGTCTTTAAATCGAAAAACACCGGAAAATAGAAATGTTGAGTGAAAAGCCATGACCGAGAAACTTTCAAATTGCGACGAATGCCCAGATGGACGGATTCGGGATGCCTCCGGCAGGTGCATTATGCCGGATGTGACCTTTGCCTCATTTATTCTTTCCCTGAACACCGCTGCCTTGTATCACATGGGGGAGCTGCCGCATCCGGAAACAGGACAGCGGGTGGTGGATCGCGAATTGGCCAAGCACTCCATTGATACATTGACCCTGCTTGCTGGCAAAACGAAGGGAAATCTCGACGCCGATGAGAATGAACTGTTGACCCGCATTCTCTACGAATTGAAGATGCGTTTTGTCAAATTGTCCTAAAGTTTCAGGACGAGATCATCAATGCGGCAGAATCGGCTGAGCCTCAAGGCCCCAGCGAAAATTAACCTGTTCCTCAGGGTGATTGGGCGCAGGTCTGATGGCTACCATCTTCTTGAAACCTGCATGCACAAGGTCAGTTTGTACGATGAAATCGAGCTGGTTTCTTGCGCGGAAGGCATTCATTTGCACTGTTTCGGCGGTGGTGGAATTCCGGTGAACAGAGACAACCTTGTCTGTCGGGCCGCGGAGCTATTTTTCGAGGCAACGCAAGAGCGGAGATGCTGCACGGATTCTGGTGTCACTATCGGATTAACCAAGAGAATACCTGTGGCCGCTGGCTTGGGCGGGGGCAGCAGTGATGCGGCCGCAACGCTGCGGGGCTTGAACGAATTGTTTGAATGTGGCTGTTCCACTGATGAGTTAATCAAATTAGGTTTGCGGTTAGGTGCGGATGTGCCGTTTTTTCTTGCCGATGCGTCGGCAGCTTTTGCCACGGGAATTGGAGAAATTTTGCAACCTGTTGCTCCGCTGCACGGTTACAGCGTTCTCATGGTTAATCCGGGATTTCCTGTCTCCACCCGTTGGGTTTATCAGAGTTTTGCATTGACAAAAAATGAAAACGCAAGTAAGCTAGAAAGTTTAAAAGAAGGTGCGGCTAATGGCTGCGCCCTGGGTTTTCCGGTGCAAGCGGGTTCTCCGCAGATGGTTTTGTTGAACGATCTTGAAATGGTAACCATCGCCAAGTATCCGGAGCTCGCGCGTTTGAAGGATGAACTGCTCCACAATGGGGCAAGTGCGGCATTGATGTCTGGCTCTGGGCCGACGGTTTTCGGCCTGTTTGCTGAAGAGCGGTGCGCGGAAGCCTGTTATGCTCTATTAAAGCGCTGCTATCCTTACACTTATCTAGTTGCTCCTGTTGGAGAGAAATGAATCCCACTGTCCGTTCAGTGTTTCTGGCAATGGGCTGGGGCGTCGTCAAGCGGTAAGACACAAGGTTTTGATCCTTGCATTCGGGGGTTCGAATCCTCCCGCCCCAGCCATTCTTTAAAAGAAGTCCGCCATGCTCAAAAAGATGAAAATTTTCACCGGCAACGCCAATCCTGCCATCGCCAAGGAAATCTGTGAATACTTAGGTGTTCCTTTGGGCGCGGCTGAGGTCAAGCAGTTTTCCGACGGCGAAATCTCGGTCGAGATCGGGGAAAATGTCCGCGGTGCCGATGTTTTTGTTGTTCAGCCCACCTGTACCCCGGTCAATGATCACATTATGGAACTGTTGATCATGATCGATGCCTTGCGTCGCGCCTCCGCCCGCAGGATCACGGCGGTGATGCCCTATTACGGCTATGCCCGCCAGGATCGCAAGGTGCGGCCTCGCGTGCCGATTACCGCCAAGGCCGTTGCCGAGATGCTCATGGTGGTCGGCACCCGGAGGGTGCTGTGTATGGATCTCCATGCTGGTCAGATTCAGGGGTTTTTTAATATTCCGGTTGATCATCTGTATGCGGCGCCTATTATTTTGAAATACATTAGGGACAGCTTTACCGACGTCGTCATGGTTTCTCCGGATGCTGGAGGGGTAGAGCGAACTCGAGCCTTTGCCAAGCGCCTCAATGCCGGATTAGCCATTATTGATAAACGCCGTGAACGGGCCAACGAATGTGAGGCCATGCAAGTCATCGGTGATGTCGCCGGGAAAACCGCTATTCTGCTTGATGACATGGTGGATACCGCTGGCACTTTGTGCGGCGGGGCTGAGATATTGAAACAGGTCGGTGCCAAAGAAGTACATGCCTGTTGTTCTCATGGTGTGTTATCGGGCCCTGCGGTTGAGCGTATCACCAAGTCCTGCTTGAAATCACTTCTGGTCACCAACTCCATCCCGTTAAAGGAGGATGCCAGTAAGTGTGATAAAATTACTGTCCTGTCTGTTGGGCCACTGCTGGGTGAGGCGATCAGCAGGATTCACAATGAGGATTCAGTCAGTTATTTGTTTGTTTGATTTCGATTACTACTAACGAATTTGTATAAATCCCGGAGTAAGGGGGGAGGGTTTGCATGTTACAGATACACTTGGATTCAACGGTGCGCACGGTTTTTGGCAAGGGGCCCATGCGGCAGATGCGGATGCGCGAAATTACGCCTGCTAATCTTTACAGCGGTGGCGGCGCTCCTGTCTCTCTGCAGCTCGATACAGTAAAGCTGTATAAAAACCTTCTATTTATTCACGGGCGTAATGCAGTGGTAACTTTAAAGGTTGAGGGCGACACGGCCGGGGAGCGGCATGTTCTGGTTCAGGAAATCCAGAAGGAACCTCTTTCCGGGAAGCTTATCCATGTTGATTTTCTTGAGATAGACCTCCAAAAGGCTGCCAAATTCACAGTGCCGATTGAATATGTCGGAACCGCCAAGGGTGTCGATCTGGGTGGGGAACTGCATGTTTTCAAGGATACTATTCAACTGCGTGGTTGCCCCTTGGATATACCTGATGTCATTGAGGTTGATATTACTCCGTTGGAGCAAGGTGGCCCCGGGTTGACGTACGGCGATCTTCCTATCCCAGCCAAGGTCGAAATGCTCGAAAAGGAAAGTGTAACCTGCGTGGCTGTTCAATAAAATTTTCTTTTCAATAAAGCAGAGTCTCTGCTTTTGGTTGCGCCTCTCACGAGCCGAATATTCTTTCGGCTCGTTTTTTCTCTTTCGTTTTTCTTTCGTTCTTCTTTCGTATACTGCCGTGGCGGATTCACGTTTTTTACTTGCAGGCCTTGGTAATCCCGGACGGGAATACCATTTAACACGCCATAATATCGGTTTTTTCTTCATTGATCATCTTGCCGGCATGCTGGGATGGCAGGCGGATACGCTGAAAATGCAGGGGTTCTACTGTCAAGGACGAGCCTTTGGTGCCCAGATCTTCCTGGTGAAGCCGCAGACCTATATGAACCGCTCCGGTGAGTGTGTTCGCAGCTTTATCGATTATTTTAAAATTCCACGGGAGCACCTACTTGTTCTGCATGATGACATAGATCTTCAGTCTGGCAGGATCAAACTTGTGAGTAGAGGTGGTTCCGGGGGGCATAATGGCATCCGATCTATCGTTCAGCATGTTGGAACCCAGGATTTTGCGCGCATGAAAATTGGCGTTGGCCGGCCCTTGGCTCATATCGAAGGGGGCGGGCAGCCTGTGGACCAGTTTGTCTTGTCGCGGATGAGTGAAGGTGAGTTGGCCATGTTTGATCAGCGTAAAGCCATGGTGGAAGAGGCAGTTCGTTTGTTCGTCCGTGAGGGGATTAATGTCTGCATGAACCGGATGAATGGCCGGTAAACGAATTGATCTCATGATTCTTTCAGGCTTCGGCCTCAGATGGAACAAATCGAAATGGCGGTAGGTGCAGGTAGCTCTCAGATTTTGATCAGACTTTTTTATGGGAGTCCCTTTCTCTCTTCATTGTGTCAGACAGGCTTTGCGGTTAATGAAAAAATATGTTAATATAACATTTTAAGAATACGCCGATCCTAAATCAGTGGCCGGTCGGCGTACGTCTATTCTAGTATGTGGAGGTTCATGTGTTTTCAGAAGGTGATATGGCTGTGTATCCGGCCCATGGCGTGGGGCTCATCGAAGCCATTGAAACACAAACAATCGGTGGCATTGATCAGCGTTTTTATGTGATGAAAATTCTCGATAACGATATGACCATCATGATCCCGACGGCCACCAGTGCCAATGTCGGTTTGCGGGCGATTATTTCCAGAGAAGAGGTGGCCAAAGTCATCGATATCTTGAAAGAGCGGGATGTCAAAATTACAGCGCAAACCTGGAATCGCAGATATCGAGAATACATGGAAAAGATTAAAACAGGTTCTGTTTTTGAAGTGGCCGTTGTGCTTCGGGATCTGTTTTTGTTAAAAGAGGATAAGGATCTCTCCTATGGTGAACGGAAGATGCTGGATACCGCCAAAAATCTCCTTGTCAAAGAACTGTCGCTGGCTAAACAGACGGAAGAAGATAAGATAGAACAACAGATAGCAAAGCTTTTTTGTTGAACAGCGCAGCCGTCCCATCTTTCAGGACATGTTTGGGGGATAATGGTTTGCTAGACCTGATAACCGCGCAAGATGCCGCATCTCAGGCGACCTTTATTATTGCACCGTGCGAAGCCGGACAACGGCTTGACCACTTTCTGACCTGCAAATACCCGGAACAAACCCGATCAGCTCTCAATAAGCTGATCAGTGCGGCCCATATTCTGGTTAACAGACAGCAGGTGAAGGCAGGCTGGCGTCTGCGAGAAAACGATACCATTTCTGTCCGTTTCCCTCCTCTTCCATCCCAAGATATCCTCCCTGAGGAGGTCGACTTTACCATCCTCCATGAGGACGAGCACCTCCTGGTCATCAATAAACCTCCGGGTTTGGTAGTGCATCCTGCCAGTGGACACTGGAACGGCACCTTAGTACATGGACTGCTCTATCGGTGTCAGGATCTGCCTGCCGCAACTCCTGGGCGTCCAGGCATTGTTCACAGGTTGGACAAGGACACCTCGGGTGTCATGCTGGTGGCCAAGACCGAATATTCTTTGCGAACCCTGATGGCCGATTTTAAGGACAGGAAAATTCGCAAAACCTACCATGCCCTCTTGCTCCGCTGTCCCAGTGAAACCTCCGGCAGGGTTGTTGCTCCAATTGGCAGGCATCCAGTGGATCGGAAAAAAATGGCTGTCCGCCCGTTGGAGGGCAAATATGCGGTGACGAATTGGCAAGTTCTTGAGCGCTTTGCCAACGGTTGGTGTTGGGCGGAAATCGGTATTGAAACGGGAAGGACGCACCAGATTCGAGTGCATATGGCTTCGATCAAGGCGCCGGTAGCCGGTGATCTCCTGTACGGGGGAGCTGTTGACCGACTGGCAGCATTCAAACCATTGCGCCAGATGCTGCACGCCAGCACTCTTTGGTTTACCCATCCCTTCACTGGTAAGGCATTCTGTTGCACGGCACCCTTGTGTGAGGATATGCAGATCCTGTTGGATGCTCTGCGCAAGGTTCTTCCATGAAGTCTTTTGTCCTTGGTATTACCGGGGGCATCGGCTCAGGCAAAAGTTGCGTAAGTCGTTTGCTGGCCAGCTACTGTCTGGTTCCGCTCATTGACGTGGATCAATGCTGCCGGCATTTGTTAGAGATTGATCAACCGGGCTGGCACGCTCTGCATGCCACTTTTGGCGATATCTTCTTTCAACGCAACGGAGCAGTCGATCGGACTGCCTTGCGGCAGTGCCTCTTCGATGATGCCAGCGTCCGCCATCAGGTTAATGCCCTCCTTCATCCCTTGGCGCGTCAGGCGATGCGAGAGAAGATCGGTCAGCAGCTGGCGCCGCTGGTGTTAGTGGAAATTCCCCTGTTGTACGAGGCGGGCTGGCGACAAGAGGTCGATGCGGTCTTGGTGGTGTCTGCGCGGCGCGGCGCCCAGTGCCGCCGTATTATGCGCCGCGATGGGGTGTCACGGAGAGCTGCAGCCCACGCTATTGCCGCCCAGATGAGCCTTGCGGAGAAGGCCGGTCTGGGCGAATACGTTATCGACAACAGTGGGCCCTGGACGATCACCCGCGCTGTGGTAGTTGCATTGGGAAATGAGCTCTCACAACGGTTTCCGGGTTGATTTTGCCAAGAAAGTTCTTGACAGTCGAACAGGAAACAAATATCTAACAGATACATCTCAATAGATCGATTTGAGTCTGTCGTTTTTTTTGTTCTGCTATTTCACGCAAAATATATTCTTGTTCTCTGAATCGTAGTGGTGCGCTGTCTGATTCTGTTGCATCAACTGGATACCTGTTTGTTGCAAAGGTCTTTCCCCGCCTTCTTCATCCAGTCAGCCTTTACATATTAAGAAAATCACCAAATTCATCATCTTTGGTACTCTAACGTTCTAACCGAAACAAAAGCGGCAATGAAACCTTTCCGCCGTTCTGACCACTTCAAAAAATCCCATAATTACAGATGATATCCCCTCGGCGGTTTATCGTGCTGACCACCATAAAGGAATAATTGGTCAATGAATCCTACTGAGTTGAAGAATAAAAAAATTAAAGAACTCGTCAGTCTAGCTGCTTCCCTCAATATTGAAGGCTACAGTAACTTGACCAAACAGGAGTTGATCTTTGCCATCCTGAAGGAACAGGCGGATGAGGACGGCAAGTTGCGGGGTAGTGGTGTCCTCGAAATTTTACAGGATGGATTCGGCTTTCTCCGTGCTCCAGACTATAATTACCTCCCTGGTCCAGACGACATTTATGTTTCGCCTTCGCAGATTCGCAGGTTGAATCTTCGCACCGGCGATACAGTGGAGGGCGAGGTTCGGGCGCCCAAGGACAACGAGCGCTATTTTGCTTTGCTCAAGGTCGATACCATCAACTATGAATTGCCCGAAGCTGCTAAAAACAAAACAGCCTTTATCAATCTGACGCCGCTGCATCCGGAACAGCTGATCAACCTGGAAACAACGCCTGACAACCTGTCCATGCGAGTGCTCAATATCACCTCGCCGCTCGGCAAGGGGCAGCGGGGGTTAATCGTGGCGCCACCGCGTACTGGCAAAACTATGCTGATGCAGAATATAGCCAACTCAATCGTTACTAATCACAAGGAAATTATTCTGATCGTCCTGCTGATTGACGAGCGTCCCGAAGAAGTCACCGATATGCGGCGCAGTGTCGATGCCGAGGTGGTTAGTTCAACCTTTGATGAACCCCCGCAGCGGCACATTCAAGTGGCTGAAATGGTTATTCAGAAGGCGCAGCGCCTAGTGGAGCATAAAAAAGATGTGGTCATTTTGCTCGACTCCATCACTCGTTTGGCCAGAGCGTACAATACGGTGACACCTGCCTCCGGCAAAATACTTTCCGGCGGTGTCGAGGCCAACGCGTTGCATCGGCCGAAGCGTTTTTTCGGGGCTGCGCGTAATGTTGAGGAGGGCGGCAGTTTGACGATTTTGGCCACAGCCCTAATCGATACCGGCAGTCGCATGGATGAGGTCATCTTTGAGGAGTTCAAAGGCACCGGCAACATGGAGATCGTTCTTGACCGCAAGATGGCCAACCGCCGGATTTATCCCGCCATCGATATCCAAAAATCCGGGACGCGGAAGGAGGATTTATTGCTGCCACCCGAAGATCTCAACCGGATCTGGATTTTACGCAAACTTCTTTCTTCGATGAATCCAGCGGATGCTATGGAATTTCTGCTCGATAAAATGAGTCAGACTAAAACCAATCAGGAATTTTTTGCCTCCATGAACCGTTAGTTTTCTTTTTTTTCTTTGAAGAAATGACGAAAGAAGATATATTCTTTATTTTTGATTGCTTTTTACCGAGGTTCTATTCCAGAAGGAGTGTTCGCCATGAAACCAGATATCCATCCACCCTATCATAAAATTAATGCTGTATGTGCCTGCGGCAATGAAATCGAACTCGGCTCAGCCCAAAAAGAGATTCGGGTCGAGATTTGCTCTGCCTGCCATCCTTTTTTTACCGGTAAGCAGAAATTGATTGATACTGCGGGACGGATCGAGAAGTTCAAGAAAAAATATGCCGGCTACCAGGGCGCCAAGAAATAATAACCTGGTTGCGTTTTTTTTCTCTATTCCCTCCTGATCACGGGCCCTGCCGCCTGCCGTGCCATTGTTCAACGTGGAATGCGGCGGGTAAGGGGCGGCATATGGTTTGCCCCGTTATCATGAGGGATTTTCTTTTTGTGCACACATCCGGGCATGTTTGAAAATCTGCGTGATATTAACGATAAGCTGAGTGCGCTCGAAAGACAGCTTTCGGACCCTCACTTGGTGAGCGATCAACAACGGTATCGCGAGGTTGTTTGTGAACATGCTGTAGTTGCGAAAATTGCCGAGCTGTATGCGGCCCACACTTCCGTCTGCGAACAGATTCAGGACAGTCAGAATTTACTCCGCACTGAACAGGATGATCCTGATCTGATCGAAATGGTGAAGGCAGAACTCGAAGAGCTTGCCCTGAAGCAAATGGAGCTTGAAAAAGCCATCCGCATTCGTCTGCTTCCCAAAGACCCCAATGATGCGAAAAATATTTTTCTTGAGATTAGGGCGGGAACGGGTGGGGACGAAGCAGCGCTTTTTGTGGCGGATCTCTTTCGCATGTACAACCGATACGCAGAGATGCAGGGATGGAAGGTCGAGGTGATGAGTTCCAATCCCATCGGCATCGGCGGGTTCAAGGAGATTATCGCCTTGGTAAGCGGCCAACAGGTCTATTCTCGGTTGAAATATGAGTCGGGGGTGCATCGAGTGCAGCGGGTGCCTGACACCGAAACCCAGGGGCGTATCCATACCTCGGCGGTCACGGTGGCCATCATTCCCGAGGCCGAAGAAGTGGACCTGCACATCGAGCCCCATGAACTCAAGTTCGACGTCTACCGCTCTTCCGGTCCAGGCGGTCAATCAGTCAACACCACCGACTCCGCTGTCCGCGTCACCCATCTGCCCACCGGCCTGGTGGTCACCTGCCAGGACGAGAAATCCCAGCATAAAAACAAGGCCAAGGCGTTGCAGGTTCTGCGGGCCCGGCTGCTTGACCGTCTGGAGCAGGAGCGACATGATCGGATTTCCGAAGACCGGAAGAGCCAGGTCGGTTCAGGAGACCGGAGCGAACGCATCCGCACCTATAATTACCCTCAGGGCCGGGTCACTGATCACCGTATCAACCTGACCATCTATCGTCTGGATCAGGTCCTTGCCGGCATGCTTGATGATGTCCTTGTTCCGATCATTACCCATTATCAGACCGAGGCGCTAAAGTCCGCCAATTAGCTGATTGCCGAGGTGTCTGCGATGCGAATCGATACATTGCTGGCCACCGCTGCCCTCGAATTGTCGAGGGCTGGCATTGCCGAGGCCGCTCTTGAGGCGCGCCTGCTCTTGCAGCACCTGACAGGATTGACCCGAAGCCAGCTGGTGCTCCGCGGCTGCGGACCGGTCGATGAGCGGATTGTTGCCCATTACCAAAGCCTGATTGAGCTGCGGCGTCAACGGGTTCCCTTGCAACACCTGACCGGTTCGCAAGAATTTTGGTCTTTGGACTTTGCAGTGTCGCCTGCAGTACTCATTCCTCGTCCCGAAACCGAATTCCTGCTGGAGCAGGTGATGCAAGCCTGTGGAGAAAGAGTGCTTACCCGCGCCCTTGATCTCTGCACCGGAAGTGGCGTGATTGCGGTTGTTTTGGCCAAGGAATTGGGATGCCCCGTGGTCGCGACCGACCTGTCCGAGGCCGCGTTGCAGGTTGCGGCGGCGAATTTCTCCAAACACGGGGTGGCCAGCCTCATCCTGCCGCTGTGTAGCGATTTGTTTGCCGCACTGGACCAGACCCGAAAATTCGATCTCATCGTCAGTAATCCACCCTACATCGCCGAAGAAGAGATCGATCAGTTGGAACCGGAGGTTTGCAAAGCTGAACCCCGTTTGGCCCTCTCGGGTGGTCCCGGCGGAATGCGGTGCATTGAACGGATCGCTGCCGAGGCGCACGCATTTCTTTATCCCGGTGGATGGCTGTTTCTTGAAATCGGCGCAGATCAGAAAATGACAGTGGAGGCTCTGTTTCGTTCATCCTCCCATTATGGCGAGGTCAGGGTCATTGACGACTGGTCGGGCCGGCCTCGGGTTCTGCGGGCGCGTCATGCGTCCAACCGATAAGCGTTGTGCAATCGTCAGACTTTTTCCCACTTGAATAGCTGAGAATTATTATGGATCAACTCATTATTGAGGGGGGCTTTCCCCTGTATGGTTCGGTCGCAATCAGCGGCGCCAAGAATGCCGCCCTGCCTCTGATGGCCGCCACCCTGTTGGCCCCAGGACAGCACACCCTGCATAACGTCCCAGATCTCCGTGACACCAGAACCATGCTCAAACTCATTGAGATCCTGGGGGCACAATGGGAGCGGACCGGGCAAACGGTGCGGATCAACAGCGACCACCTCACCGGTGTGGAGGCCCCCTATGATTTGGTGAAGACCATGCGGGCCTCGGTGCTGGTGCTGGGACCGCTCTTGGCGCGATCCGGTTTTGCCCGGGTTTCGCTGCCCGGCGGTTGCGCCATCGGCGCCCGGCCGATCAACTATCATCTCAAGGGATTTGAGATGCTGGGGGTGACCACTCGACTTGAGCAGGGATATGTGGAGGCGGTGGTTGAGGGGCGGATGCGTGGCGGCACCGTGTATTTCGACATTCCCTCGGTGACCGGCACCGAGAATGTACTCATGGCCTCGGTCATGGCCCAGGGGGAAACGATCATAAAGAATGCCGCCAAGGAGCCAGAGGTCGGTAATCTCATCGATATGCTGGTGGCCATGGGCGCCGATATCGAGGGCAAGGGGACGGATCGGCTGACCGTCCGTGGCGTCGAGCGGTTGCATGCGACCGAATCGACCATCATACCCGACCGGATCGAAACCGGAACGTATATGATCGCGGTGGCTGCCACCGGCGGTTCGGTGACCATCACCGGTTGCAATCCCGCCCACCTTCCAGCGTTGACCGAAAAATTGCTGCTCTGCGGCGTTGCTATCGAAACAGCGGCGGAGTCGATGACCGTTTTCTGCCCCGAAGTCGATGGCCGGAGCGTCTGCCGTCTGCGCAGCGTCGATATCACCACTTTACCCTATCCCGGATTCCCCACCGATCTCCAGGCGCAGTTCATGGCCCTGATGGCTCAGGGAGACGGCACCTCCATTATTCATGAAACTATTTTCGAAAATCGATTCATGCATGTGGCGGAATTGAAACGCCTGGGGGCGGACATCACCATTGAAGGCTCCCGCGCCGTTGTCCGGGGTGTCGGCCGCGATAAACTCTGCGGTGCGCCGGTGATGGCCACCGATCTGCGGGCCTCCGCCTCGCTGGTTATTGCCGGTCTCGCCGCCAGCGGCACGACTCAGATTTCAAGGATTTATCATCTTGAACGCGGTTATGAGAATATGGCGGAAAAATTGCTTGGACTGGGGGCGAAAGTCAGGAAGCTCAGGCAGTAGCCGATTGGGGGACCGGAAGATGCAGGCGCATGATGCAGGGGTAGTCTGCGCTGGAGTCGATTTCAATCCTGCCGCCATGATTTTCCACAATCTGGCGGACAATGGCCAGTCCTAACCCCGTGCCATCCGTTCGGCTGGAGAAGAAAGGGGCAAAGATTTTTTCGCGTAATTCCCGAGGGATGCCTGGCCCTTGGTCGCGAATCTCGACCCACAATTCCCCTTGACCGGCAACGGTGTGTTCGCCGGCGGCGATGACAACACTTCCCGGCTGTACTGCCGAGGCCTGGCAGGCATTTTCAAGGAGGTGGGTCAAGATGGTCTGCATTTGCTGCCGGTCGGCCCAGCAGTCGAGGCGCTCATCAATTTCCTTGAGGACCGTCGCCGCCACTATCGTGTTGGTCACTGTTCGCAACTGGGCCAGTACCTCGTCAACCAGCCGGTTGAAATCAAACCATTCGGGCTGGATCACCGCCGGTCGGGCAAACTGAAGAAAATCGGTGATTGTTCTGGCCATCCGCCCGGTCTCTCTCAGGATAATGCCCAACAGCGTTTTAAAGGTGGCGGGATCAAGACTGCTGATATTGTCCTGATCCATGGTGAGTATCTGGGCGGAGCCGGATATTGCCGCCAAGGGATTCCTGAAATCGTGAGCAATGGAAGCGCTCAGTTCGCCGATGGCCGCCATCTTCTCCGCTTCGCGCATCTGTTGCTCCATTCGTTCTACCTGGCTGATATCCTGTAAGGTAATAACCTTCCACCTTGATGGCTGGTTCTCCTGGTTCTCCTGTTCCGGCATGTTGAGAAAGGAAAAGGAATAGCCGACTCTAATGAGGGTTCCACCGAGTTTCTGGAAATCACAGACACTGCGGCCTTGGCGTTCCTGAAGAAGAATGTCGGGAAAGCAGCGGCTGAACGGTTGACCAAGAACTCTTTCTCGAGGGTAACCGGTGATTCGTTCCGCTGCTCGATTGTACGAGGTAATGAAATCGCTCTGGTCGGTGGTAATGATCCCGGTGGAAATATCATCAAAAATTTGTTTGTAGAGGATCGACAGCCGGTCGTATTCGAGTGCGGTTCTCTGGAGCTTTTCCTCGGTGACCCGTAGCCGCCGGGCCAGTTGCCCGCTCAGCAGGGCGGCGAGAAAGAAGAGCAGGCCATAGATGGCGAACAGGTTGGTGCCGGTTAGAATTGAGGCGGGAGCTTTGTAGGTGGTCGAAGTAAAATAATGGGGTATCCAGCGCAGTTGCTCAAACGCCAAAATGACACCATAGGAAACGGTGGTGATGGCGGCAAGAAACAAACCTCCTCGTCGGTAGAGAATAAGTCCAGCGGCGATGACGGGCAAAATCAGCAGGGAGGTAAAGTCGGACTGACTGCACCCGGTGGCGTACACGAGCAAGGCAATGCATACGGCATCGAAAAAGAGTTGGATGATGCCGAATCTACGAACTGAACGAGGGTGTCTCTGGAGTAAAAGTGCCGAGACGATGGAAAAAGTGTAGAGCCCCAGCAGGAAGACAGACGTCACCAGGCGGGAAGGGAGGATGACGTTATGCCCTTTTTCCCGTAAGAAGGTAGCAATGCCGATGAGCAGGGTGAACAGGAAAACCCTGGTCGCTATCCACCATAGGAGATGTCTCCTGGTTTCCTGCTCGCTGTCGGTGACCGGGGTCAGTGTCCTGGCAATAAAACGAAACATACTGGGAGGATCGGGTCAGTCGAGGTTGTGTTTTTTGGTTTTATACCGCAGGCTCCGGAAACTGAGTTTGAGCAAGTCGGCAGCGCGCATCTTTGAATTGTCAGCCTTGGCCAGGGCGTGGAGGATCATCTCCTTCTCCACCCGCTGCAGCACCTCTTCCAAGCCCTGGGTAAAAAGTTCGGTTTCGTCATGAGCGGCGACAAAAAGGGCAGCATCGTTCGTGGTTGAATGCTGGTTGCTCTTTTCCTTGCGGTGCAGCGAAAGAATCAGGCTTTCCGGCAGGATGATGTTGGAGCTTTCCAAGGCAACACCTCGCTCGATGATATTCTCCAACTCACGGACATTACCAGGGAAATCATACTGCATCAGCACTTCCATGCCGTAGGAGCTGATGGTTTGCACTTCCTTGCCGAGCAGTCGCGAGTATTTTTTCAGGAAATGGTCGACCAAGAGCGGCACGTCGCCAATGCGTTCACGTAGCGGGGGTACCCGAATGGGGACCACCGCCAGCCGGTAGTAGAGATCTTCCCGGAATTTTCCGGAAATAATCTCCTGTTCCAGGATTCTGTTGGTGGCGGCGATGATCCGGACATTGACTTGCCGGGTTTTGGTCGATCCCACCGGCATGAACTCCCGTTCCTGCAACACCCGCAAAAGCTTGGTCTGGATAATCGGCGTCAATTCGCCAATCTCGTCGAGAAAGGCAGTGCCGCTGTCGGCCTGCTGAAAAAGTCCGGCTTTATCGGCAATCGCGCCGGTGAACGAGCCCTTGACATGCCCGAAGAGTTCGCTCTCCAGTAAACTCTCGGGAATGGCGCTGCAGGTGATGGGAACAAAGGGGTTGGCCGCCACCCGAGAGCGGTTGTGGATGGCCTTGGCCACCAACTCTTTCCCGGTTCCCGATTCTCCGTAAATCAGAACATTGGCCGGGGTCGGGGCGATCTTGGTGATGAGGTCAAAAATTTTCATCATTTCAGGGCTTTGGCCGATGATCTCGGGGAAACCGCTTATCGGTAGCGGATCGTTTTTTTGTTTCTTTTTTAGTACCGCCCGGACAACGGATTTGATTTCGTCGACGTTGAATGGCTTGGTGATGTAATCAAAGGCCCCGTTTTTCATCGCCGCCACCGCATCATCGGGTGAGGCAAAGGCGGTGATCATGATTACGCCGATCTCCGCTTTCAACTGCTTGAGTTGTGCCAGCAACTCCAAGCCAGTCATGCCGGGCATGCGGATATCGGAAATAACCAGGTCAAAGGACTGCTGCCCGGCAAGCTCGAGGGCCGATCTGCCCTCCGCCGCCGTGACAACCCGGTAGCCTTCTTTTTCAAGAAGAATCTTGAGGAACTCGCGCATGCTCAGTTCATCGTCGACAACGAGAATGGAGGCCATGTTCATCCTTGTAAAAATCCTTGTAAATCAATCCATTGACGATAAGAATCAGTGTAGCCCCAAGTGGAAGTCGAAGTCAAACATTATCCCTTACCGGTTTACTTTAGAACGGCGATAGGGTAGAAAACAGGAATTCAATTTTTTCAAGATAAGACCTTAAGCGATGCAACCGTGGAATCCCAGGAACAATTCGATCAACAGAGTCTGACTGAGCATCTCAAGGAGTTGCGCTCCTGCCTGCTCATAGCCCTCGGTGCCGTGGCCGTCGGTTTTGTGGCTGCCTATAGTGTTGTTCAGCCGCTGGCCGACTGGTTTCTCCGGCCTTTGGTCAGGGTGTTGCCGGAGGGCAAGTCGCTCATTTTTACCTCCTACCAAGAAGGGTTTTTTTTTACCTACAGCTCGCCCTGGTTTGTGGCATGGTGCTGGCCAGCCCAGTCATCTTTCTGCAAATCTGGCGTTTCGTTTCTCCCGGCCTCTATCGTCATGAAAAGCAGGTCCTGATTCCCTTCACCATTGTTTCTACCCTCTGCTTTATCGGTGGTGCCGCCTTCGGTTATTTTGTGGTCTTCCCGCCCGCCTTTCACTTTTTGTTGGGCTATTCCAGTGATTTTCTCGAACCCATGCCAGCGGTCGACGAGTATTTTTCCCTGGCTCTGCGGCTTTTTCTAGCCTTTGGCGTCATTTTTGAGCTGCCGGTGTTCATGGTTTTTCTCGCCAAGATCGGAGTGGTCAATAAGCCTTTTTTAGTGAAAAACAGGAAATACGCGCTGTTGATCGCCTTTATCATTGCCGCCATTCTCACCCCCACGCCTGATGTGGTCAACCAATTGCTGATGGCCGGGCCGTTGATCCTGCTCTACGAGGTTAGTATTGTGGCCGTGGCGATTTTTGCCCGGAACACGCTGGCGGGTTTTCCACCAAAGGTTGATACCGATAAACCGGAGCCCGAGGCAGGCGGGCAGGGATAAGGTTCTTGACCGTTTTTCGGTGGCTGCCGCAGCCTTTGTAGCCTCTAAAACCGTTGATTTCTTCTTGCCGGATCGAGAACAACTCGTTTATTCTGAACTGGTTGGCAGGTGCTCCTCTGGTTTGCCGGAAGGGATTGCCGACCATGCCGCCATGACTCTACGCATCGTTAACAGGAGGAAGAATATGTCGTACATTGCTGATTTTGAGAAAGCCCTGGAAATCGGCCGACCGCCGAATATCAGATCCCTGTTTCCCAACTCACGGGGTCTGCTGGTCAGCGGCAAGGTGATCGATCGCGCAATGCTGGCCAAGGGTGGGGCCATGACCATTGCTGCCAACGGCCGGAACTATCTGATTATCCGCGGCGCCCTGCAGGCGGCCCAGCGAGCGCATGCGGCCATCATTATTGAAATAGCCCGCTCCGAGGGCGGGGCCAACGCCTATTGCCCGGTCAACTACTGGAACATTGCCCGGCAGGTCGACGCCCTCTGCAACGAACTGGGCATTACCGTGCCGGTGGCCATCCATGCCGATCACTACGGGATCAAGAAGCCTGCGGACGTGCCGGTTGCCGCCGTTGAAATCCCGACGATCTTTGAGGCTGGCATCACTTCCATCGCGATCGACGCCTCGCACATGCCCGATGCCGACAACCTGCTGGCCAGTATCGAACTGACGAAATATGTCCCCGGCTGGGCCGGCCTAGAGACCGAGGTCGGCGAAATCAAAGGCAAACATGGTCTTTCTACCATGGAAGAGGCGTTGTTCATCATCCAGGGGTTGAATGCCCACGACATCTTTCCCGATTGGATTGCGCTGAACAACGGCACCACGCACGGCATCGAGGCTTCGGCCCAGGGCATTCAAGTGGAGCTGACCGCCGAGATCCATAAGGCCTTGGCCGGATATGCGGTTTCCGGGGCCCAACACGGTACCTCGGGTAATAATTCCGATCGGTTACGGGCTATCGCCGCCCAGACCTACACGACCAAGGCAAATGTGGCTACAGCGCTGCAAATGGTTTCCTGGGGGCTTACGGTCAACGATTACGGCAATGCCGAGTTGGATGGAAACGGCGACTTCATTAAGATTCCGGGTGAAGGGGTCACTGAAGAATTGTGGCAGGCAATGCGGACCTTTGCCGAAGAGAAGGGGTGGAAAAAAGGCGATTACAAGAGTCTCAATCTGCCTTTTGAAAACAAGATACTGAGTCAGCCCAAGGCAGTGCGCGAACGGATGGCCCGGCGGGTGGAGAATTTTGTCTATACACTGTTGGTCGAGGTCTTCAACGCTGCCGACACCGCCCGCTTCGGGGTTGAGGCAATTCTCGAGGCCGGTTCCTATGACATCGGGCCAAAGACAGGACGTATCGAATCGCCTGAAAGCTGGAGCGAGGCTCAGATCCGGCAGCGGGCTGCAACCCTGGCAACCGACAAGGGACCCCAGGGCAATTACGACGATTGAGTGGTAATGGAGGAAAGGGGCGAAAACGCTGCAAAAAAATACTAATGACCGGGGGACGACGTTAAGCCGCCCTCCCTAGGAGAAGCGGAAAGCAGAATTGAGTTAATAGTTTTGAGGTGATTCGGGATTCAGGTGTGAGAATACTCCTCCCAAATCACGAAGCGATAGAGATAGTGAGGGGCAACGCGGCCAGGACGGCTGGGTTGCCCTTTTCTTATTGGCGCAGGAGTTCCTGTACACTGCAGACAATGCCTTCGGCGTCGATGCCCGCATTGTGCCAGAGGGTGGCCTGCGGGCCGTGTTCGACGAAGCTGTCGTTGTAGCCGAGAATCTTGACCGGCAGATAGAGGCCGTGTTCGTTGAGTAACTGCAGGACACCGCTGCCAAATCCGCCCAGGCCACTGTTGTCCTCAATGGTGACCACTCGACCGGTTTTCGTTGCCCAGTCCGCAATGAGCTGGCTGTCAAGCGGTTTAAGGAAACGGGGATTGACCACTGCGGCGCTGACACCTTGGCTCTCCAGCCGGGCGGCGGCCGCCAGGGCCGGATAGACCCGGTTGCCCGCCGGTAGGAGAAGCACATCCTTGCCCTCCCTGAGCAGTTCGCCCTTGCCGATATCTAAATTTCGGAACTTGGCTTCCAAAGCTACGCCCTCGCCGCTCCCCCTGGGATAACGGAGCACCACCGGGCCATTGTGATGGAGCGCTGTGTACAACATGTGCTGTAATTCGTTTTCATCCTTGGGCGCCATCACCGTCAGGTTGGGGATGAAACGGAGAAAAGAAAGGTCAAAGACGCCGTGGTGGGTTGGCCCATCGGCGCCGACCACGCCGCTGCGGTCCAGGGCGATGGTCACCGGCAGGTTGGGCAGGCAGACATCGTGGATCAACTGATCCAAGGCCCGCTGCATGAACGAGGAGTAGACCGCAAAGATAGGCCGCAACCCTTCGAGGGCCAAACCGGCGGCAAAGGAGACCGCATGCTGCTCGGCGATACCAACATCGAAAAAACGGTCGGGAAATTCAGCGGCAAAGGGCAGCATGCCGGTGCCGCCGGGCATGGCAGCGGTGATCGCCACCAACCGTTGATCCTGCCGGGCCAGGCGACAGAGGGTTTCGCCGAAGACCCTGGTGTAGGAGACGGCGGCAGCTTTATTTTTTTTAGGCGCACCGGTACCGACATCGAAGGGGCCAATCCCATGGAAGTCGCCGGGATGGGATTCGGCCGGCGCATACCCTTTGCCCTTGGTGGTGATTACATGAACCAGTACCGGGCCATGGTTGTGGTCGCGGACATTTTCCAGGGTGGCAATCAGGTCGCCGAGCTCGTGGCCGGGAATCGGGCCGATGTATTTGAATTTCAGCGCTTCAAACAACATGCCCGGAGTAAAAAATCCCTTGAGACTCTCCTCGCTTTTACGCAGCACGGTGAGGATATTTTCGCCGACCGAGGACAGGGCCATCAGCCGGTCTTCGATATGATCCCGCAGGCGACGGATGGTCTTGCCAGTCATTTTCCGGCTGAGAAAACTGGACAGGGCGCCGACGTTTTTCGAAATCGACATCTCGTTGTCGTTGAGAATGACCACCAGGTCGCGGCCCAGGTCGCCGGCATGATTGAGTCCCTCGAAGGCCATGCCCGCGGTCATGGAACCGTCACCGATGATAGCGACGATTTTGCCCTGGTCACCCTGGATTGCCTTGGCCGCAGCCATGCCGAGGCCGTGCGAGACCGAGGTGGAGCTGTGGCCGGTCTCGACCGTGTCGTATTCGCTCTCCGCCCGTTTGGGAAAGCCGCTCAGGCCCTTGTATTGACGCAGGGTGTTGAAACGGTCCCGGCGCCCGGTGAGCAGTTTGTGCGCATAGGCCTGATGCCCAACGTCCCAGATCAATCGGTCGCGGGGTGTGTCGAACACATAATGCAGGGCCATGGTCAGTTCGACCACCCCGAGGCTGGGGGCAAGGTGGCCACCGGTTTCGGCCACGGTAGCGATGATGGTTTCCCGCAGTTCTTGCGCGAGTTGTTCCATCTGCGGCAGACTGAGGCGACGCAGATCATCGGGACAATCAATGGCGTCCAGCAGGGCGCCACGCTGTTCTATCGGGGAATCCACAATCAGCATAACTATTTTTTCCGGTCAATAATATAATGGGCAAGGGCCCTGAGCGGATCGGCTTGTTGGTCAAAGTCGACAAGAGCGGCCACCGCCTGCTGTACTGCCTCCCAGGCCATGGTACGCGAGGTTTCCTTGCCAAATAGCGAGGGATAGGTGACTTTGTCGGATTTGATGTCACTCCCTGCCGGCTTGCCCAGTTGGGCGGTGGTGGCTTCGACGTCGAGGAGATCGTCGACGATCTGGAAGGCTAGGCCAATGTTGTCGCCGTAGGTTTTCAGGGCTTCTTCCTGCTCCTCGCTTGCCCCGGCGACAATGGCGCCGCAGGTCACGGAAGCGGTGATCAGGGCACCGGTCTTGCTGCGGTGGATGCGGCGCAGTTCCTCGTAGCCCACCTGTTTGCCCGCGTGGATCATATCCAGGGATTGACCGCCAACCATGCCCAAGGGTCCTGCTGCCCGGGCGATGGTCTGGACGATACGAATCCGGGCCTGGTCGGCAATGGCCGCTGATGCTGGACCGCTGAGCAGATCAAAGGCAAAGGTGAGCAGGCCGTCGCCGGCAAGGATGGCCGCTGCCTCACCAAAAACAGTGTGGTTGGTCGGCTTGCCCCGGCGAAGGTCGTCATCGTCCATAGCCGGCAGGTCATCGTGGATCAGGGAATAGGTGTGGATGCATTCCAGGGCACAGGCCACGGGCAGGGCGCGCTGCCGGGTCTGGTCATTGCTGTCCACGGCCTCGCCCGCCGCCAGGCACAAGATGGGACGGATGCGCTTGCCGCCGGCGAAGAGACTGTAGCGCATTGCTTCGATATGCTTGGCAAAGGCGCCAGCCGGTTCCAGCATGAGGACGGCCAGGCGATCCTCGACCCGCTGTCGCTGCTCATTCAGATAGGTCCTGATCTCCACCGTTGTCCTCTGTAAAAGGCACGCTCACCAGATGGCCATCCTTGTGCAGCAGCAGTTCGACCTGACTTTTCGCCTCATCGAGCTTGCCGTTGCAGAAGTGCACCAACGCCATGCCTTCGTTGAATTTTTCCAGACTTTTTTCCAGGCTGAGTTCTCCGGCTTCCAGTTCGCCGGTGATTTGTTCCAATCTGGCCAGCGCATTTTCAAAGGTCTTTTTTGCCATAAAGGGGCCTCGCCCGCCTGAACTGAGAACGATTTTATTTGCCGAATGTATCGAGCAAGGGTAATCGTCTATAGTAAACATTCTCCCTGCGGGTTTCAACATCTCTTTGGCAATGACTGAGTATATCGAACGATTCGTGGCCTGGCTCCTGGTGGAAAGGGGCTACTCACCGCACACCGCCGAGGGGTATCGGAGAGATGTGCTCGAATTTCATGGTTTTTGTGGTGATGATGCCGAGCCGGGATCAATTACCGCCGACCGGGTTCAGTCTTTCGTTGGCTCGCTCTATACCTGCAACGCCAGCGCTTCGGTGGCGCGTAAGCTCTCTGCTCTTCGTACCTTTTTTCGCTTCCTTCGGCGTGAAAAGGTGATATCCAACGATCCGGTCATCGGTGTTTCCGGTCCGAAACTCGGGCATTCTATCCCTTTATTTTTGACTGTGGATGAAGTTTTTGGCCTGCTTGAGGCCCCGGTGGCCGCCGACCGGCATTGCCGCCGCGACCGGGCCATGCTGGAGTTGCTCTATACCACCGGGATGCGGGTCTCGGAACTGGCAGGCTGCAACCGGGACGATGTCGACTTTGCCGCCGGGATGGTCCTGGTTCGGGGCAAGGGCAACAAGGAGCGGCTGGTTCCCTTTGGCCGGGCCGCGCTCGAGGCCCTGGAGCAGTATCTGCCTGAGCGAGAGGCCCTCATCATCGCCCGCATTCAACGGGGGCGTGATCCTGAACTCGGCGCCCTTTTCCTCAATGGGCAAGGTGGTCGAATTACCGCCCGCAGCATTGAACGTTCCATTCAGATGTACGGCCTGCGGGCCGGCATCGGGGTGATGGTCACCCCGCACGCCCTGCGCCATTCCTTTGCCACCCATCTGCTTGAAATGGGCGCGGATCTGCGCACGGTCCAGGAACTGCTGGGCCATGTCAGCCTGTCGACCACGCAGAAATACACCCACATCAACATCGATCATCTGGCCAAGGTCTACGATCAGGCCCATCCACAGGCCAAAGGGGGCGGCGATCAAAAACGGGCAGGGGATTGACTCCTTTTTTCATCATGGTTACAGATCATCCTCATATTTCCTTTAGTTTAACCCTCAGCCCAGCATACCTATGCAGACACAGAATCAAAAAATTCGATCCACCACCATTGTCGCCATCCGGCACAAGGGACAGGTAGTAGTTGCCGGCGACGGGCAGGTCTCTCTTGGCGCCACCATCATTAAACATCAGGCACGCAAGGTCCGGCGGCTCTACCATGATCAGGTGATCACCGGTTTTGCCGGCTCCACCGCCGACGCTTTCACCCTCTACGACCGGCTTGAGCAGAAGCTGGAACAGTACAACGGCAATCTGCTGCGGGCTGCGGTCGAGTTGGCCAAGGACTGGCGCATGGACAAGATGCTGCGCCGGCTGGAAGCCATGCTGATCGCCGTGGACGCCCAGCATTCCCTGCTGCTCTCCGGCACCGGCGACGTCATTGAGGCCGACGACGCTATCCTCGCCATCGGCTCCGGCGGCCCCTATGCCCAGGCCGCTGCCAAGGCCCTGGTTGCCCATTCCAATCTGGATGCCGAGGCCATTGCCCGCGCCGCCCTGGAAATCGCCGGATCGATCTGCGTTTACACCAACACCCATATCGTTGTTGAAAAAATATGAAAGGAATCAACTCGCTCACTCCCAAGGAAACTGTGGCCGAATTGGACCGGTACATCATCGGTCAGGCAGCGGCCAAGCGCTCGGTGGCGATCGCCCTGCGCAATCGCTGGCGGCGGCAGCAGGTCGAGCCGCCCCTGCGCGAGGAGATCGCCCCCAAAAACATCATCATGATCGGCCCGACCGGGGTAGGAAAGACCGAAATCGCCCGGCGTCTGGCGCATCTCGCCCAGAGCCCTTTTCTCAAAATCGAGGCTTCCAAGTTCACCGAGGTCGGATATGTTGGCCGCGATGTCGAATCGATGATCCGGGATCTTACCCAACTGGCGGTCAACATGGTCACCAAAGAGGCGGAGGAAGGGGTGCAGGAGAAAGCGGCGGCCGTGGCCGAGGAGCGGTTACTCGACCTGCTGCTGCCGCGTCCGCCGGGACAGGGTGCGAGTCCCCAGACCAATGTGATTTCGCTGGGCTACGACAGCAGCGAAGGTAAACAGGAGGAGACGCGCGCCCAGACGACCAGGGAGCGCTTTCGCGAAATGCTGCGGCATGGGGAGTTGGACGATCGGGTGGTGGAACTTTCGGTTGCCGCAACCGGCGGAACACCGGTAGTCGAGGTTTTTTCCGCCTCGGGCATGGAGGATATGCAGAGTTCGCTCCAGGAAGCCTTCTCCAAATTCTTTCCCAAGAAGAAGCAGCCCAAGAAGATGAAGGTGCCTGAGGCCCTGGAATGGCTGAAAAAGGAAGAAGCCGAGCGGCTGGTGGATACCGAGAGCATTGCCGAGAAAGCCATCCGCCGCACCGAACAATCGGGGATCATTTTCCTCGACGAGATTGATAAAATCGCTTCGCGGGGTGGCGCCGGTTCCGGCTCGCCCGAGGTTTCCCGCGAGGGCGTGCAGCGCGATCTGCTGCCTATTGTCGAAGGGACCACCGTGTCCACCAAGTACGGACCGGTCAAGACCGACCATATCCTGTTTATCGCCAGCGGTGCATTCCATGTCTGCAAGCCGTCCGATCTGGTGCCCGAGCTCCAGGGCCGCTTTCCCATCAGGGTTAATCTTCATGCCTTGGGCGAGGATGAATTCTTTCGTATTCTCACCGAACCACGGAGCGCCCTGATCAAACAGTACACAGCCCTGCTGGCCACCGAGGATATCCGCCTGGAATTCGAGGAGGAGGCGATCCGCGAGATGGCGCGGATCGCGGTCCAGGTCAACCAGAAGACTGAGGATATCGGTGCCCGCCGCCTGCATACGATCATTGAACGCGTCCTGGACGAGGTGTCCTTTGACGCCTCGGATCGCGAAAATCTGGAGTTCACGGTCACCGCCGACTATGTCCGCCGCCAGCTGACCGACATTTCCGAGAACGAGGATCTCAGCCGCTATATTCTTTGATTCTTCTGTGGACCGCCATGCACCTGAATATTGACCCCGAACTACGATATTGCCCCCGGTGTGGTGACGAGTATCGCGCCCACGTTACCACCTGCGCCGCCTGCTCCATTGATCTGCTCAGCGGCGAACAGATGCTTGCCCTCCAGGCGGAGCGGCAGCAGCGAAGATCCCGAACCCTGGACATCCATCCCGATGAGCCGGTGGTGACGGTCCGCAAGGGGCCGCTGTTGCAGATCAAGGCACTGCGGGCCATTCTTCTGGATCGAGGACTGCCGTCCCTGGTCGTCAAGGAAAGCGGGGGCGCCTGCGGTTGCCACGGCCCCGAGTTGCTGCTCCAGGTGCGGGAAAGCGACCTGCCCGATGTGATGACCGAGCTTGCAGAGGAATACCGGCAGAGCACTGCTCTGGGGGACCACGACACCTGTTTTGCCGGAGAGGTTTTCAATGCCGAAGCCGCCGAGGCGGTTTGTCCGGCCTGCGGCTGCCTGTTTGCTACCAGATTGACCACCTGTCCTGATTGCGGCCTCTGTTTTTCCTGATTCGGAGAGCCGAACGAGGCAATTCCATCCGCATCGTGCACGAACGGGCGACCAGTACCTTTGCGCTGATGTTCTCGCCACCTTGATCGGTCTTTATGGAAAAATCTGCCACCATTTTCACCCTGACTACCGATTTCGGCCTACAGGACCCCTATGTCGGTCAGCTCAAGGGGGCCTTGCTCAAGGGGTGTCCCTCCGCCACCATCGTTGACCTCACCCACGCCATCCCCGCCTGGGATGTGGTCACCGCCGCAGTGACCATTCGTACCAGCTACCGCTTTTTCCCGGCGGGAACAATCCATCTGATCGTGGTTGATCCGGGGGTCGGCAGCCAGCGCGCTATTTTGACCGCCGCAGGGGACGGCCATTTTTTTGTCGCTCCAGACAACGGCTGCCTATCACTGCTGGTCGCCGATCACAAAATCGAGTCGATCCACCGGGTGGAGCGCCCGGTCTTTTTTCCCGCAACGGCCAGTTCGACCTTTCACGGCCGCGACATCATGGCTCCCGTGGCCACCACCTTGGCCAGGATGAACGGGCTGGAGCAATTCGGGTCGCCTGTGCCGTTGGAAAGTATCCGGATGGCCATTGTCCCAGCGGCAGTCCACACGGCGGGTAGCCTCCAAGGGCAGGTGCAGCGTATCGATCATTTCGGCAATATTCGTACCACCATCCGTGCCGATGGTAACCGTTTCGACCCCGCGGTCTTCGGTTTTCTCGAGATCGGCGACCAGCGGATCAGCCAGTTTGTTCCCACCTATCACCAAGCGGCAATCGGTTCGCTCCTGGTCTTGATCGACAGTTCAGGGTTTCTTGAAGTTGCGGCTAACCAGACGAGTGCCGCTGAACTGATCGGTTGCGCGCCTGGCGACCCAGTTATCGTGCATCTTGGTCGAAACGAAGCGGTAACGTTTGAGCGATAGCCGGCTGAATGCGGTTATCCGCTTACAGGAAACCGAACCGGAGCATGGTTTCATTGCGGCCGTGCAGGACTCCACAGGATTTTTTCGAGAAATGTCCGCACATTCTTTTGCTTCTGTGCCCTGATATGTTTATACTAAAGACGTAAGAAGTTGTTCGCTGTCTGGTTGTTTATGTACGTCCCATTAACCTACATCAACACGAGGAGGAACACATGGCTGTCAAGGTATTGATCAAACGAAAGGTCGCGGATAAGCAAGCTCCGGCACTGGAGGCTCTTCTCAGGAAAATGAGGGCTCTCACCCTCAACCAAAAAGGATACATTTCGGGGGAAACTTTCACCCGGGTTGATGAGCCAGGCGTCAGCATGGTAATCAGCACATGGCAGTCCATTGATGACTGGCGGGCATGGACGTTGAGTAAGGAGCGGATTGAGGTGCAGGAGCAGATCGACAAACTGCTCGGTGGAACGACAACGTATGAAATATTTGAAAACGCCTGATTGAAAATGGGGAGTGTCCGTTTACCGGACTGGCTCCTCCTCCACTGGCTTGAACAACAAAGCGGCCCGTCATTCGACGGACCGCTTTGTTATTTTGGGACACAACTTCGAGACGATCAGTGGCCGTTGCGGCCGTTGCCGTTGCGGCGCTGCTGTACCTCGGGTTTGCGCATCTGCACCAAGAGAGAATGGGGGCCGCAGAGCCGGGTGATCTGGTGAAAGAGATTGGTGGAAGGCCGGATGCTCATGTCCTTGAGTACCTGAATATCGACCTCGCCCCGTTTGTCGAAATGAAGGGTGAGAAGCACCGGCGTAGCCCCGTGATGCTGATAGAGTAGTTCCTTCAATTCCAGCATGTGCTGACGTGAGGTCGAGGCCGCTCGCAGGGTAATGACTGCCCGTTCGGTATACTGCTCCAGGGTTTCGGCCAACCCTTTCACCTCCTGGGCCACGATCTTGGCTCCCCGCTCTCCTTGCTGCACCGTGCCCAGCACGATCAGCGGCTGGTCGCTGGTCAGCAGGTGCGCGCATTCGGCAAAGGTTGAGGGGAAAACGATCACCTCGATGCTGGAACTCATGTCCTCCAGCACGGTGAAGGCCATGCGCTCGCCCTTTTTCGATTTGTGCTCCTTGTATCCGGCCAGCAACCCGCCGATGCGCACCACTTGGCCATCGCGC
>Ga0074197_1000278_pt1 | contig 71203 bp, 52 predicted proteins | sample EPASupsiteSAE305_FD_64526 | JGI IMG/M metagenome (GOLD analysis project Ga0074197, IMG submission 64526) | Bioremediated contaminated groundwater microbial communities from EPA Superfund site, New Mexico - SAE3-05 reassembly with SPADES | ecosystem: Environmental > Aquatic > Deep subsurface >... | reverse complement strand
ATACAACTGGTTGACATACTGGAGAGCGGTCTCTTCGGCCACCTTGTCGAGGATTTCGAGCAGCAGGCCGAAGCGCATGTTGCCCTGGATGGGCTCATCCACCACCAGGTAGCGGCGGCGCAGAGCAGGATCGCTGCCCAGGGCCAGAATCCGGTGGAAGGCGGTTTCACTTGGGAGGGTCATGGAATATCCTTGGTCAGGAGGGAAAAAGTCGTTAGGTGCCAGGAAAGAGTAAAGAATGTGCAACTGTTTGGCAAGAGGCGAAAGGTAATGACCCGCGGGAATTATGGCATTGCCGTCGGCTTGCAAAAAGCCAATCCTGGGCTGCACCGCTGTGACTGCTTCGACAGTTCTCTGATTTTTCAAAGAAATATGTGAGGCAACTGTTGGCGTGTCTCTCTCGTCGACAGGGTCGTTGCACATTGACAGCAGGATGGCAGCAGGGTACACAAAAAGTGTGGCCCTGATGCCGCCAAGGCCTCCCCTGCCTGAGTCCGCATCGTGGGAGCAGCCGCCACAATCTCTTGCGGATCGTTGCGCGCCAAGGATTTCTTCATGAACCAACAAACATCTTCTCCTCCCCGCACCGGATTCGTAGTCGATTGTTGTCAAGCAAATGTCAGGCCGCATGCATAGGGAAAACGAAAACCAGCCCGCGATGGAGCAGGCAGTGACCCGTGCCTTCCTCGACTGTTGTTGTCTTGTCGATGTCGAAACCAACGAGCAAGGCGCGATCTATTCCTTAGGGGCCGTTTTCAGGGAGAAACGCTTCCGCATTCGACCGGGGCAGCGGGTCGGGGCCGCACAACTGGCCGAGCTGGACACCTTTGCGCGGAAGGCGCAGTTCCTGCTGGGGCACAACATCCTTGACCACGACCTGCCCCGTCTCCGCCTGCAATCACCTGGCATGGCCCTGTTTGCCAAGCCGGTCGTCGACACCCTCTACCTCTCGCCCCTGGCCTTTCCGGAGAACCCCTATCACCGGTTGGTGAAAAATTATCAGATTGTCCGCGACAGCATCAACGATCCGGTTGAGGACGCTCTGCTGGCAGGCAGGGTGTTTACCGAACAGTGGCAGGCCCTTGCGGCGCAATTAGCACGCGGCTCGGATGCGCCTTTGGTGTTCCGGGGCCTGTTTGCTCGTGATCCGGGACAGTCCGGCATTGCCGCTGCCCTTGGCGCCATGGGTGTTCAACTCCTCGCTGGCGACGATTTGATCGAGACCTTTGCTTGGTTGATCAAGGATGTAGTGTGTGCCGATGCCTTGCAACGGTTGCACGACCAGCTGGTTGACGGCAAGGCAAATGCCGTATCGCTGGCCTATGTGACGGCCTGGCTGACTGTGGCAGGCGGCAACTCGGTGCTACCGCCCTGGGTCCGGCATCGGTTTCCCGAGGTCGCGCCCACCCTGCACCAGTTGCGCGAGCAACCGTGTGCGGATCCGGACTGCCGGTATTGCAGCACCCATCATGACCCTCGCCAGTTACTCCGGCAATTTTTCGGGTTCGATGATTTCCGGTCACAACCGTCGGCAACAGATGGAACCAGCCTTCAGGCCGCCATTGTCCAGGCCGCGGCCCGCAACCATTCCCTGTTTGCCACCTTGCCCACCGGCGGCGGCAAGTCGCTCTGCTATCTGCTGCCGGCTCTGATGCGCTACCAGCGGCGTAACGCCCTGACGATCGTCATTTCGCCGCTCCAGGCTCTGATGAAAGATCAGGTCGACAACTTCAGCCGCCAGACCGGAACCAATATTGCCGCAGCCCTCTACGGACTGCTGACCTTGCCGGAGCGCGGCGAAGTGCAGGAGCGCATTCGCCTGGGCGACGTCGGCATTCTCTACGTCTCACCCGAGCAATTGCGCAACAAGTCGTTTGTCCGCCTCATCGGCCAGCGCGAGATCGGCGCCTGGGTTTTTGACGAGGCCCATTGCCTGTCCAAATGGGGGCACGATTTCCGTCCCGACTATCTCTACGCCATCCGCTTCATCCGCGAGTTCGCCCGCAAGGAACAGACCCGGATTCCGCCGGTGCAGTGTTTCACCGCCACGGCCAAGCGCGAGGTCCAGCGCGAGATCATCGATATTATCCAAAGTGAACTGGGCCTGCGAGTCGATCTGTTCACCGGCGGCCATGAGCGAACTAACCTCCATTATGAGGTTTGGCCGGTGGCGCCGCACGAGAAGCACCAAGTCATCCTTGGCCTGTTGCGTGAGCGGTTCGACGGCAACGGCAGCGTGGTCATCTATTGCGCCACCCGCAAACACACCGAAGGCTTGGCCGATTTCCTCCAATCCGAGGGTTTGAACGTCGAGGCCTTTCACGCCGGGCTCCAGTCCTCGTTGAAGAAACGGATTCAAGAGGAATTCATCAGCGGCCGGGTTCCGATCATCTGCGCCACTAATGCCTTTGGCATGGGCATCGACAAGGAAGATGTGCGCCTGGTCATTCATGCCGACATTCCGGGATCGCTCGAGAATTACCTCCAGGAGGCGGGCAGGGCAGGGCGCGACCGCAAGGAGGCGGAGTGTATCCTCATCTTCACGGAACAGGACATTGAGGGACAGTTCCGCCTTAGCAGCAGCTCGCGTCTCAGCCAACGCGACATTGCCCAATTGCTGAACGGCATCAAGAAAGCGGCCAAGACCAGAAAGCGGGACGAGGTGGTGCTGACCACAGGCGAATTGGTGCGGTCCGAGGCGGTAGATATTGATCCCGATGTGTTCGCCGACTCCGACACCCAAGTGAAAACCGCAGTGGCCTGGCTGGAACGCGCTGGTTTTCTGACCCGCAACGAAAACAATACGGCTGTTTTTCAAGGCCGGGTGCTGGTGCGCAGTCTGGACGAGGCGGTTGAGCGGATGAAGAAGCTCAATCTCAGCCTCCGGCAGCAAGAGCGCTGGTTCGATATCCTGGCCGCCCTGATCAACAAGCCGCTCAACCAGGGGTTCAGCGCCGATGAACTGGCGATGGCCCATTCCTTTGCCACCTCTACCGACGATCCGCCCCTGGAAACCGAAACCCGGCGCGTTATCCGCACCCTGCACGACATGGCGGAACACGGGCTGTTGACCAAGGAAACCACCCTGTCGGCCTTCATTCGCTACAAAATCAAGGATTCCTCGGATCGAAGATTGCCGCTTCTCTGCGCCCTGGAACTCGATTTTCTGGCCCTGCTGCGGCAGAGCGAACCTGAGGCCGAAGTTGCCGCCGAACTGCACCTCGATCTGCGGCTGGCCAACCAGCAGCTCATCGATCAGGGCCATGCGGCCAGCAACCCGGAGGGGTTGCGCAAAATCCTCTACGGCCTCAGCCGTGACGGCAAAGGCCTGGCCGGGCAAAAGGGCAGCATTTCGGTCGCGCCCAAGGGCGGCAACTGCTTCACCTTGGTGCTGCACCGCGATTGGCCGTCCTTGGAGAAAACAGTGACCATCCGCCAGCAGGCGGCCCATGTCGTGCTTCGCACCATCATTGCCGCCATTGATCCCGCGGCTCCAGCCGGCATCGCCGTGCTTGCTGCCTTTACCCTGGAGCAACTGGTAGCGGCCCTCAAAGCCGATCTTCTCCTCCTGCCCAGCCTCAAGGATCCGCTAGCCGCTGCTGACCGTGCCCTGACCTTTCTCCATGAACAGGGGGTGATTGAACTGCAACAGGGATTGGCGGTATTCAGCCAGGCCATGACCCTGTCGCTTCTGCCGGAAAGCAAGGGGCGTCCCTACAGAAAGGCCGATTTCAAGCCTCTTGCCACCCACTACGGCGAGCGCACCTTCCAAATCCACGTGATGAACGAATATGCCCTGCGCGCCCTGGAAAAGATCAGTCAGGCCATGCAGTTGGTGCGTTCCTATTTCAATGATGAAAAAGAGGATTTTATCCGCCGGTTTTTTCCGGGCCGGGAAAAGGCAGTGGAACAATCAACCAGCGAGCAGTCCTTTCAACGCATTGTCGAGGATCTGCGCAACCGCCAACAGGAACGGATAGTGACCGCGCCGGTCGAGAACAACCTGCTGGTGTTGGCTGGTCCAGGCTCGGGAAAAACCAGGGTGGTGGCGCACCGGATTGCTTGGCTGCTGCGGGTACGGCGAGTGCGGGCAACGGGTATTCTCGCGCTGTGTTTCAACCGCGGTGCCGCGCTCAATCTGCGGCAACGCCTGCGTGATCTGGTGGGCAATGACATGGCCGGGGTGACGACGCTCACCTTCCACGGTTTGGCCCTGCGCCTGACCGGCCGCTCGCCGGTGCGGAATCAGGGAGTGGATGCGAAGTATTTGGACCAGATCATTCCCGAGGCCATCGCCCTGCTCAAGGGGGAGCGCGAGATGATCGGTTTTGCCGCCGACGAGGCCCGTGAGATTCTGCTGGCCCGCTATACCCACATCCTGGTCGATGAGTATCAGGACATCGACAGCGAGCAGTATGAGCTGATTTCGCTGCTGGCGGGCCGCACCCTTCAGGAAAAAGATGCCAAGCTTTCCATCATGGCCGTTGGTGACGACGATCAGAATATCTACCGGTTTCGCGGCGCCAACATCGATTTCATCCGCCGTTTCCATCACGACTACGAGGCTGAAATCCATTACCTGGTCGAGAATTACCGCTCCTCCGGTCATATTATCGCCGCCGCCAACCAGTTGATTGCCCCCAACCTCGACCGGATGAAAAACGATCACCCGATCCGGATCAATCGGGCTCGGGCCAACCTGCCCTCAGGCGGCAACTGGCAGAGCCTTGATCCTCTGGCGCAAGGGCGGGTGCAGGTGCTGACAGTGGTAAACGAACGCCAGCAAGCTTTGGTGCTGGCCGAGGAATTGTTGCGGCTGCAGCGGCTGGCCGAACATTGGAACTTGAACCGCTGCGCCGTGCTCGCCCGCAATTGGCGGGAATTGGATGCGATTCGTTCGGCTTGCGAGGCAGCCTCCATCCCGGTATGCCTGCATTGGCGCCGGAGCAGTTTTCCAGGCCTGCACCGGGTTCGCGAATGCACCCGTCTGCTTGATGCATTGCGTTGCCGGGGCGGCGGGCTGCTCGACGGTGCAGAACTCCTTGCCTTGCTGCCCGAAACAGTCGCACACGACAATCTGTGGCACGCCAATCTGCGCCGTCTGCTCAACGAGTGGATTGAGGAAACCGGCGGTCTGGCGCAACCGGTGCGGCAGGTCGAGGAGTATCTCTACGAAGCGATTATTGAGCAGAAACGAGCACGGAGTCTGGGCGACGGTCTCCTGTTGACCACCGTCCATTCCGCCAAAGGACTCGAGTTCGACCATGTGTTTGTGCTCGCTGGCTGGCCCAATGCGGCGCCGGGGGCCGAAGCGGAGGAGGAGCGGCGGCTGTATTACGTGGCCCTGTCGCGGGCCCGGGAAACGGCGCAGCTGTTCCGCTATAAGGGACAGGCTCATGGCCATGCGGACCTGCTTGACGGCGGTCACTGCGCCTCCCGTGAACCAATTGCGGCCGAGGCCTCGGTGCTCTTTTGTCGTTACAGTCTGCTGGGTATGAAGGAACTGGATATCGATTTTTCTGGCCGATGGCCCGAGCAGCATCCCCAGCGGCTGGCTCTGGTCCGGGTGCAGGCAGGCGATCTGCTGCACCTGGTGGAGGAGGGCGATCAGATTTTTTTAGTCAGCCAGGGGGTAAAAATAGGCCGGCTCTCTCAACAGGTGGTCTCCTGTTGGCGGCAACGCCTGCCGCAGGTGATCGAGGCGCGGATAGTGGCCCTGACACGCCGATCCCGCGCTGATGTCAACGATCCCAGATTTCTGACCCGCTGTCATGGCGAGCAGTGGGAGATGCCGCTGGTCGAGGTGCGCTGGCTGGACCAGAAGTCCTCGGCCCGCGACTTGGAGGAGGCGTTGTAACGAAATTTGCCGCTCCCGTCAGGCCTTTTTTTATCATGCTGCCGACGTTTTCCTCCATTTCCTTCTCCGCAATCCTCTTCTTCTAGCCCTCCAGATCTTTTTACAATTTATACATGGTAAATCATGTCGTTAACGATCTAATGTATAAATTGTTATTTGTCATTATTTGACAATTATTTCTCCGGATATATTTTTGTAAGCATGGAACGGGAATATCAAGGATCGAGAAGTATCCAGTGATTGTCATTGGTTCTGATCTGATTCTCGAACCCGCAATATTCGTAAAGTGGATGCACCGTTCATTCCACAGAGTATCGCTAGCATCAATTCATCCCCAAGAGGTCCATCATGGAACATATACTTCCCGCCTTACCCTACGCTTATGATGCGTTGGAACCGTATATCGATGCGCGCACCATGGAGATTCATCACAGCAAGCATCATCAGGCTTACATCACCAATCTCAATGCCGCTCTCAAGGATCAATCCGGGTTTACAGACTTGAGCGTGGATGAACTGCTGCGCAATCTGGATGAGGTGCCCGAGTCCATCCGCACCGTGGTCAGGAATCATGGCGGCGGCCATGCCAATCACAGTTTTTTCTGGCCGACCCTCAAAAAGGAGGTGGGGGCCAAAGGGCCGGTGATTGACGCCATCAGTAAACAATTTGGCAGTTTCGAGGCGTTCAAGGAGGGCTTTTCCACCGCAGCGGTCAAGCTGTTCGGTAGCGGTTGGGCCTGGCTGGTGATCGACAACGGCGAGCTGAGCATCGTTACCACCGCCAATCAGGACAACCCGATCATGAGCGGCAAGATCCCCCTTCTCGGCCTCGATGTCTGGGAGCACGCCTACTACCTGCTCTACCAGAACAGGCGGCCGGAATATGTCTCGGCCTTCTTCAACGTGATCAACTGGGAGAAAATCAACGAGCAGTATCTGAATGCCATCAACTGACGAAGAGGCACAGCTGCATTATTCGCCCCGCTCTTCCTGTCAGGAGGAGCGGGTTTTTTTTATTGGGGAATACAAAAGAAGGAAAAAGCTTGTCGACCGCATGGGAGGACTTCCTGGATTTAACCCATGCAGTCGGAAGGGCAGCGCGGATGGAGCTTGGACGAAGGAGCCGGAGAGATTCTGGCTAGCTTACGCGACGTGCTTTTGTACCCAGGCCACATAACGGTCCATCCAGGCCTGAAGGAAGGGCTTGCTGTCCGGGCCGATGCTGCAGTCTGCGTTGAAAAAGCCTTCCTTGACCTGGAGAAAGGCCTCGGGCTGTCCCATGGTCGGTACGTCGAGGTAGGCGAGCACATTGCGCAGATGTTGTTGTGACAGCGCCGTGCCGATGGTCCCCACCGAAATGCCGATGACGCCGGCGGGTTTGCCGCCCCAAACGCTCTGCCCGTAGGGCCGGGAGGCGTGATCGATGGCGTTTTTCAACACTCCGGGCATAGAACGGTTGTATTCCGGGGTGACGAACAACAGGCCCTGGGCGGCGGCAATTTCACCCTTTATTCGCTTGACCGATGCAGCTTGATTGCCGTCATCGTCCTGATTGTACAGGGGGAGGTCGCCGATTTCCACCTGCTTGAAGGTGAATTCGGGCGGCGCCAGCTTGGTCAAGGCGTTTGCCAGGGTGCGGTTAAAAGAATCTTTGCGTAGACTTCCAACAATGACGGCAATTTGATAACGGTTCATAGATATCTCCTTGGAAAGGGTGTTGGAAAAGTTGGCTCAACCAAGAGGTGCCGCTGGACTAGGTGCTTATATGAAGAAACGGATGCGGCAACGAGTTAAACCCCTTGGTTATTGCGTAATACTTTTAGATCTCGCCGACTGCTTGTCAACCGAAGAGTACAGTTGATGCAATCATGGAAAGCGGGCGGTTCCAGTTACCAGTCGCGGTGGATATCGAGAATGACGAACCATGTCCCACTGGCCGGAATGAAAACGATGTTTGCCCGCGCCATGGAGTGATGTTATTTTGCCACTAACGCTTATCGACATGCAAATGTTAGTCTTGTTTATCGGCAAGGGCCACGATCGCTTGGGCGTAGCCAGTTTGGAGTAAATGAAGATAGTTCGGATCAACAGGACCCTTCCATGTGGTGACTTGGTGAAAACGCTTGGGGATGGTTACCGATTCTGGGCGAAAACCACTGGCGATTCGCGTCTGCCAGCGGAGTTTTTGGATGTCTCTGCCGAGTTGGGGGATGTTGGTGGCGAGATTATCGTAGCCAAGAGACTGCAGGCATTCGGCCAGGATCGTCTCGGTGTACACGCCACGAGCAAAAAGGCAGGCTACCATGGAGGTGAGCAAGGCACGAGATGCCTCATCCTGCAGGAGAAAGTTCACAGCAGCACTCACGTTCTGCGCTGCATGTTGCTGGTCATAGGCATACCCGCCGCTATCCAGATGTGAGTGCCGGAAACCGAGGGCTTGCGCAGTAAAAAAAACCTCTCCGGTGGCATACCCGGCCATTTCCTGGCCAAGGACACAGGCGAATTCTTTTCCCCCATACATCTCGGCCGCCTTGAGGGTGCCCTGGCCGAGCAGCCGGTAGAATGCATTCGCCCCGGTTCCAAACAAGCGGGCTGCCTGCTGATAACTGGCGGCATCCCCGAAAATAAGCGGCACCATGGTTTCCTCGGTGGAGAGAATTCCCTTCTCCGTGGCCTCGGTGGCCCAGGCAAGCGCGACGCCAGCCGACATGGCATCCAGACCGGATTTTTCGAGAAGATCAAGCAGGGTGAGCACCGCAAAGCTATCGGTCACCCCGAGCATGGTCCCCAAGGCAAAGATCGGCTCGTAGTCATACCCAACCTGGCGATAGAGGTACCGGTGATCGGCCATGAATTTTTCGCGGACAAATCCAACATGGATACAGCCCACCGGACAGCCCGAGCAGGCCGAATTACGCAGCAAGGTGTCTTCAGCAAATCGTTCGCCGGAGATGCGGTCGACGGCCTGGTCAGTGGTGGTCTGAAGATTGCGCCATGGCAATGCATGCAATTCGTTGAGCGACCTGAGGTTCGCCGGAGTGCCAAGGTCGTGGTATTTCTTCATCATCCCGCTGGAGGTGACCTGGCGGTGGACCTCCGCGAACAGTTTGGTATATCCGGTTTTCTGGGGGAGCGGGAAGTTGGCGTCACCCTGAAGAACGATGGCCTTGAGATTTTTCACTCCCATCGCCGCACCGCCTCCCATCCTGCCGAAATGCCGGTAGGTGTCGACATTGATGCCAGCAATGGCCGCACCGTTTTCCCCGGCAGGACCGATCCGCAGAATGGAGCGGTGGCCCGAGCCCTTGCTAATCCGGCGCAGTATTTTCCCGCTCTCCAGGACATCCTTTCCCCGAAGAAATCCGCAACCCCTGACCCGGTGATGTGTGCTTCCCACTTCAAGAAAACAGGAAACCGGCGAGCGCCCAATAACAACGAGGGCATCAAGGTTTGCGAAGCGTAGGGCCATGGCGCTGCGACCGCCCCCATGACTCTCTGTATACTGATTATGATACGGCGACTTGAAGGCGCAGACCGTTTTGCTCATTAAAGGGAAATAGCCGGTGAGTGGGCCGATGGTGAAAATGAGCGGTTGATCGACGGCATCCCATGGAACTTCCATTTGCCCATAATGGTTAAACAGGATGGCTGCCAGGCCACTACCGCCGGCGACTCGGTCGCGACCGTCGAGTTGGGTAATCTTCCCTTCACCGGTTGTCAGGTTGAACACCAGTACTCTGAAGTGGTCTCTGTTCATGGCAAGGGCTCCGATGGAACGTTCTTGGTGGCTGACGAAACACTGTCCGAATCGACCAGTTCCAGGCAGTCGTGGGGGCAAAAGGGAACGCAGCGGCCGCAGTGGACGCAGACAAAGGGTTCGCCCTCTTGATCAAGGAACACCGCGTTAACCGGACAGGCCGTGGCGCAAGAGCCGCAACGATTGCAGAGTTTTTTCCTGACGATCACGCCACCGCCTTTACGCGGGGCAAATGCCCCTGTCGGGCAGACAGCGGCACAGGGTGGCGGATCGCAAACGAGGCAGTGGACAGCGGTAAAATCAGTTGTCAGGCCACCGGAGGATTTGATGCGAATCCCCGCTGTTTCCCAGGACAGGCGCTGGTGGAGTAAGCGGGCGCAAGCCAGCGAACAGGAATGACAGCCGATACACCGGTCCATGTGAGGCGTTGTCAGAATTTTCATAAAATTCCCATTAAGAATACCCAAGTAAACCACCGGTCCTGCCGGTGGGCTCATAAAGTTGAACAGTTACAGTGAGATAGGAAAACCTTTCAAATCTGAACCGCGCAAGGTTCAAGAAGAGGCGAATTCCCTAGGTGCGATGGTCAAAGCCTAAGCCATACCAAATGGAAGCGCAAGGACCACCGCATCAAAGCACAGGCAACCCTTTCGAAATTGTAGAAGATTCTCGTTGCTATCCGGATTAAAGTATCGCACTGTAACAACCGAAAATTTTCCTGAACAATGTAAGTTAACACAAGGAGATGACGATGAAAAAAACCGCTCTGTTGTTGCTGATTATTTTGCTTGTTGCCGCCCCGGTTTTTGCGGCTGACACCCCTGACGCAAAAGGGTGCAAAGACCATCCAATGTTCAACCGGTTGCAAGGATCATGGATTCACCATTGCAGCCAGAAGGATTTCGATTTTCACCTCTTTCCCGTCGAGAAAGGAAAAACCGAGCGAGTTGAGGGCAAGAAGGCGGTTATCAGCTATTATCCGCAAAACAACCTTCCCTCAAAACCGAGCGAGTTACAGGTGCTGCGAAACTACGAAAATGCGCTGGCCAAGCTTGGCGGAACGGTCGTCTTCGCTGATAAGACGCGGGAAACCCTGCAATTGGTTAAAGACGGCAGGGAAATATGGGTTGAGGTCACGGCCGAATTCACCGGCAAGTACGGGTTGACGATTGTCGAGAGGGAGGCAATGAAACAGGAGATCGTCGCCAATGCGGAGACCTTTAAAAACGACCTGAGATCAACTGGCCATGTCGCTGTCTATGGGATATTTTTCGATACCAACAAGGCGGATATCAAAGCCGATTCGGCCCAGGCTATCGCGGAGATCGCCAAGTTGTTGCAGGCGGATCCAGGCCTGAAGGTGCATGTTGTCGGCCACACTGATTCCACGGGCCTGCTCGATGCCAATCTCCGGCTCTCCCAGGAACGGGCGGAAGCGGTTTTGCAAGCACTGATTCGAACCCATGGCATTGTCGCTGCACGTTTGCATGCGTTTGGCGCAGGTCCGTTTGCACCGGTTGCTTCCAACGATACCGAGGATGGACGGGCAAAAAATCGGCGGGTTGAACTGGTCAAGCAATAACTACAGAGCGGAATTGCCCCGAAACCCTGGGAAACAGCCACTTGGCCAGCGCTGGCCAGGTGGCTGTTTCATTTTTTACCCCGTTAAAGCACAGCCTTGAAGCCGGGATGCATTGGAGCATAATCCGGGGAATGGCTCATGCTCGTACCCAGCGGTCTTACAATCTCCCATCGGGGATGAAGGGGTTGTACCCATTGGCCACCATGAGCATCCAGGCGGTGGCACAGGTGCTGGGCATGGGGTTGGCGTACCAGCCAAAGGGAATCAGGTAGCGCTTGCTGGCGTAGAGATAAGGCCTGGTTGAGAGCTTGAACAGTTGGGCGTAGTTCATCGGTGTTCCAGGAAAACCGGCGTCGGCGTAGGTGTCAATCCGCAGTCTGTTCATCGCCGCCAGCATGGAACGTTCGTCTTGCTGAAGATTCTCCACGAAACGAAGCGCTTCCTGGTGGTGGGGTGATTGGGGGGAGACTTCTTGATAGTGGGCGATCATTGCCCGGACCATGGTGATGGCGCCCGCAGTCCATTCGCCGGAGAGCACTCCTTGGCGAAAAGCGCCGTCCGTACCGATGCCGTTGCCGTCCTGATCGGAAAACCCCACTCCCCACAACGTCGTCCCCATGCCATACCCGCCCCAGCGCCGTACTTGCTGCCAGTTACGGTAACTGGCGCCGAGACCATACCAGGCGTCGATCGTCTCCGGACCGAGGGCGGCTATGCCCCAGGTGTTAACATCCACGGCTTTGGTTTCCAGGCTCGGCAGCCAGCGATGGGCGGCTGCTGGTTTGTTGGCGTACCCGCCCTGGACAAAGATGCCATCCTGCCAGGCAAAGTTCTTGAAAAAAGCGAGCAAACCATCCGTCTTGCGGTTGGCGCCAAGGTCGCCGCCCTTGAGCATCGCCGCGCTCAGGTCCAGGGCTTGGTTGATTTTTGTCCGGTCGGCGGGCGAAAGGCTCGTGTCCCGGTTGCGGGTGGTTTCCAGAGTCGTGCGTAGAATGTTGAGACCCGCGTAGAGGCTGATATTGTTTTCCACCGCCACGAAAAACGGATCGACCAGTTGCGCGCCCTGGTTGGCGACCGTGCCCTCCGGCGCATAGTAGACCGCCCCCAGCGGCGACTGCAAGGCGGCAAAGGTTGGCAGGACCGCCAGGGCATTGGCTATGGCCGGATCGCGGAAGGGGACACAGGCTGCGGTGTTGCCGCTGCGATAGTGGAGGGCGGCGGCCTGCAACGGTCCGATGAGAAAGGCCCAGGCGTTTTCACCGGTGATCGGCTTCCAGTCGGTCCAGCTCACCTTGCCGGGCTGGTATTCAGGATTGAGCGGCGGCAGGCCGGTGGCGGTGAGCAAACGGGCATAAGGGGTGCCGGCAAAGGGATCGCTCGACAGCCAGGCACGCGGCAGCATGCGGAAGCTGTAGGCCTGGGCCGGATCGGTGATGCGTTGCTGATTGTAGACAAAAACCGGACCGGCTGTGACTGCGCGGAGTTCACTGGGTACGGGATGACGGCTGTCGCCGCTGTGCCCAGCCCGCAGTAAAAGATTCTGATTGCTTGCCAAGCCGTAGGCATCCTGTCCGGACGAAAGCGGCGGGCGGTTGACGGCATGGCCCAGCATGACCGCAATCTGCCAGGTGGCCGCGTCATAGATGTTGCTGCCGTTGTGGCTGTTGATCCGTTCGGTCTGGAGATCGCCGGCAGCCGATGGCTGTGGGGTCAGCGTGTAGGTCTGCGGGTTGAAGCTATCGATGACCGTGCAATCGGCTGTCGAACAGACATGCTCACCCCAGTAGGCGGCGCTGTCGTGGAAACTCAAGGGGAGCTGCTTGCCTTGAAGCGTACCCGCAGTGGCGGTATAGAGGATGCCGCCTTGAGTACGCTCGCTGACCAGAAAGCGGTAGCTTGCCTCCAGATCTGAGCCTGCCGGCTGCGCCAAGGTTGGGAATGGAGTCAGCAGAAGCGGCAACAGGAGCAGGAGGCAGTGGATGGCGCGTGTAGGGGACATGGTTGTTGTGGAGCAAATAGGCATCGCTTTGTCAGACGTTGTACTTTTTGAATATTTCATCATCGGGAATAGGCGTACCTGGACAAGGAGGAAGGAATGGTGGATAAAAGACATGAAGATGCTGGACCAAAGCGTTTCATGGTTGAACTCTTCTCTTCAGCGTACACCTCGGTAAAAGGCTAACTCCCTTGCATGCGGTGCAAACAGTTCGGTTATTTTTTCTCTTTCTGCATCAGATAATAGAGGCAGATCGGCGGCGGCCGAAAGCTCACGGACCTCCTGGGGTGACGAGCAACCGACAATGGCAAGAGTGATGCCGCAGGAAAGTGCATAACGAATAAGCAGTTGGGCCGTTATGCCGAGTCCGGGGACGATATAGTGGCCTGCGCCGAGCACCTTCATGCCGATTACGGCTACCCCCTTTTCCTTCGCCTTCGGTAAGGTATCGGTCAGAAATCCGCCGATCACCTCTTCGACGGGATTGACGGGCATGAGCACCGTGTCAATGGGCCATTGCTCTACGGCTTTGCTGAGGATATGCGGGTCATGGTGCCCGGTAACCCCGATGTTTTTTACGGTTCCGTTCTCTTTTGCTGCAATAAATGCCTCCAATGCGCCGCCGGGACCGGAAATTCTCGCAAAATCTTCATCAGTCCGCACATCGTGAATCTGCCAGAGATCAAGGTGATCAGTTCCCAGGCGCTGCAAAGAATCAGACAAGTCGTTCAAGGCGCCATTCCGGTCTCGCGACGCTGACTTCGAGGTTTGAAAAATTGAGCTTCGTAATTCTGGATTACTTTTCCACACCCCGCCATAATAGAGTTCACTATCAGAGTACACCCGGGCGCAATCGCAGTACGTTATCCCCTGTCGCAGGGCCTCATGAATTACACTCTGCGCCTCTCTGTCTCTGTCATAGGTGCGAAGGACACCTTCTCCGCCCAGACCGACAACGGAAATTTCACGCCCAAGCCTGCCAAGTTGTGTAGTTCTCATGCAAGTTCTTCGTTTAATTTGATTAGTAATTCCTTTTGGTTATACTTGAGTAGCATTTGTCCGAATGCATTAAAAAGATGCAGGTGGCAAGGTCAAGCAATAGTAGGTAAGCAGAGAAAAGCTTTCCTCAAGAGGTTGTTTTCTGTCAGCATCAACCTCTTTCAATAAATGCTCACCCAGTAATTAATGACGTTTATAAACCGCAAAGAAATGTGGCACGGGTGGAACCTTCATCGTCGTAAGCAGTAAAATGGATCTCAGATAAGGCTCTCCTCACAAATTCATCAATTTTATAACGATCCAAAGCAAGGTTATGATGCTCAACTCCTCACATGAGCGGCATGCCGGCGACATGTCCGCTTGATGGAAATATTAGGCCGCACATGCATAGAAACCTGTGAGAACCCCTGGTTACTGCATGGAATGCAGGCCGATTATATTTCCTTCTGTGTCAATGACCAATGCAATGTAGCCATACGGCCCGATGGGCATTTTGTCTTTTTGGACTTTACCTCCGGCCTTGGCTGCCTTTGCGGCCTCAACTGCACAATCAGTACAGCTGAAATAGACCAGCACGCTATTGGCACCAGAAGAAAAGCCCGGCATCTTGACCAGCGCGCCTGAAGCACCATAACCATCAGGTCTCATGGGGAATGCCCACAGTTCCAAACCCGGCTCCAATCCAGGGTTTTCAAGTTTTGACAGCTCTACTCCGATCACTTTTTCATAGAACGCTTTGGCGCGATCCATGTCTTCGACGTAAATCTCAAACCAGCCAACAGGATTGTTCATAGCATTCCTCCTTTCTTAATTCGGGTTGATTGCGCAGCTCATCCGGCGGTCGATAGGTCGGAGCGCGCAGCGGTCCGACCTATCGGTGTAATAACCTGCCCGCCGAGGGATTACCCCTTTAAAGAACTCGTTTTATTCTGATCAGGTTTATTGACTGATTAAAGCCCGCGACACGCCTTCTCGATTGCAGCGATGTCGATCTTTGTCATCTGCATCATCGCATCGAACGCGCGCTTGGCGACAGCGGGATCGGGATTAGTGATCGCTTTCGTCAGGGCGATCGGCGTAATTTGCCAGGATAATCCCCATTTGTCCTTGCACCAGCCGCAGGCATTCTCCTGGCCGCCGTTGCCGACGATGGCGTTCCAGTAACGATCCGTTTCAGCCTGGTCAACGGTCGCGACCTGAAACGAGAATGCCCAGTTGTGCTTGACCTCAGGTCCGCCATTGAGCCCGAGGCAGGGAATTCCCATCACCGTAAACTCGACCGTCAACACATCCCCTTTCTTTCCGGACGGATAATCTCCTGGCGCGAGGAGCACCGCGCCAACGGATGAATCAGGAAAGGTTTTGGCGTAAAATCGTGCCGCTTCCTCGGCGTCGTGGTCGTACCAAAGGCAAATCGTGTTTTTTGCTTGCTTATCCATGTCACTTCTCCTTCGTGATGACCCCGACGCTGCAAGCATCTCATACGCTCACTGTCTTGACCGTCATGCACGACCAATCAAGCCGCAATAGCCGTCGGTATGTCGAGAGGCCTCCATGCGAATTGTCAGGCGTCACGTTCCTCCTTGCGTTTCAAGATGACGTGTGTTGCCGCTTTTGATCCGGTATGGCCGGCGCACTGATAGCCCAATGCCGGAAGGTCAAGGTCTCGGAAAAGTGCTTCCCCCTGGCCTAGCAATACCGGTGCAATCGCGATGTGCAGTTCGTCGATCAAGCTCTCGCGAAGGTATTGCCGGATCGTGTTGGCTCCACCGCCTATCCGGACGTTCTTGCCGCGTGCCGCTTGGCGGCCCAATGCAAGTGCCTGGTGAATTCCTGCCGTGACGAAGTGGAAGATTGTGCCGTTCTTCATCTCTATCGGTGGACGGGGGTGGTGCGTCAAGATGAACACCGGACAATTAAATGGAGGTTCGTCGCCCCACCAGCCTCTCCATGTTATGTCGGTCCAGGGGCCCCGAACGGGGCCGAACATGTTCCTCCCGATGATCCAGTCGCCAAAATTATCGAGCCCCCGCGCCGCGAAATCGTCATCGATCCCACTCGCGCCACCTTCCATTCCATGCATCTGTCGCCAGGAGCGAGTGGAAATGAGCCAGTCGTGCAGGGCCTCACCGCCGACGCCAAGCGGGTTGTCAATGGTTTGATCCGGACCCGCTCCGTAGCCGTCAAGCGAGATGGTGAAATTCTCAACTCGGACTCTCGTCATTTTCATGCCTCCCTTGCCTCAGCTTGGATGACGCCTCACAGGGTCGGCTTGAATGCATTGTTACCGCGTACTGTCCTCTGCACATCACCACATCTCACTTTGCCATCTTTTTGCGTCGAGCCAACTCCTTCTCGCTCGGCTCGGCACTCGCAAACGAACCGGGCCGGATATCGCCATCTGGTGCATAGGTACTCATCACAACGCCGGTGGTCGAAACCTGAGAGCGAACGAGCCGCAGCGCGGATGGTTTGGTGGACTCGCCAAAGAGGCGCTTGCCCTGTCCAAGCACCACTGGAAAAGTCCACACGTTGTACTCGTCGATCAGTGAGGCGGCCTGGAGCGTTTGCATCAAATTGCCGCTGCCAATAATCTGCAGGTCGGGGCCCGGTTGAGCCTTGAGAGCGATGACTGCCGAGACGACATCGCCGTGGAGCAGGGTCGAGTTGTTCCAGTGAAGCATCGTCAATGTACGCGAAGCAACATATTTTTTCGCTGCATTGAGTGTTTTCGCAATCGGATCGTCATCGGCTTGGTATGGCCAGTGCGCTTCGAATATCTCATAGGTCCTACGGCCGAGCACCAGTTCTCGATCCTTGCCGTCGAAACCCGATGCCGAGAGGTCCATAGCTTCGTCCCAGTAGTTGAACATCCAACCGCCAAGGGTAAATCCGCCTGTCGGGTCTTCTTCCGGTCCGCCGGGTGCTTGCATGATGCCGTCAAGCGACACAAACGTAGATACGATGAGCCTTCTCATGGGAAACCTCCTGTTGCGAGGCGGGGCATGCACGCTAACCAAGATATGAGTTAGACGGAAATCATCCAGCTAAAATGCAAATTGGTACAATTATCGATAAAAACTAAAAACGAGCCAGTGACGTATCCTTTTCATGAAAAAATTTAATAATTGATTACGCAAATAGTGGCCGCCCCTATGGCAGGATCGGTCATTGTGGTGCGCCATAATGTTGTTATTGGCAATGTAAGGTGAATGTCTGACAAGTCAAATTGATATGCTTCCTGATTATCTCCACCTTATTCTGTGATACCGGTATTTGTTCACACCATCTCGATGGCAAGCAGAACGTAGTGAATATGTGTTCGGATTACCCTATGATCGTTGGCGATCAGTTCGAGTCGAGGCAACAATCGATTTTTCTCCGTTTCTTTTCTTCGAATTGCGTAGGGTTGCAATCAACTCAGATAGTACTTTACGATTATCGTCTCTTCGCCATGCCGCCGTAAAGCGGACAGGGTCTATTTTTTCCGACACAGAAACAAAGACTACGCCAAGGTGCGGGAGGCTTTTCGCATCTGCCGGCATTAAGCAGACTCCACTACCAGTTCCCACCATAGTCAAAACCTCCATCAAGCTTTTGGCCTGACAACATATATCAGGGTTAAAACCGACCACACTGCAAGCCGTTCTAATAGTGAGATTTCGACCTGGATAACTTTCCTCGTCGAAACCGATGAACGAATCTTGAGCCAGTTCCTTCAAGCTGATGCACATTCGCTTGGCCAGAAGATGTGAACTGGGAACAACCGCCTTCATCTCTATTTCGAACAAAACCTTGGTTGCGAACTCCTCATGCACTGTTCCCCACGGATTACCAAGCAAAGCAATATCGATTTGCTGCTTTCTCAGTAAGCCTATCTGATCACCTGGAGACAGTTCTTTAAATCTGATCCACACACCGGGATTATCTTTGGAAAAAGAGTTTATAGCCGTTCCTAAAAATGAGCCTGCTGAGGAGGCCATAAAGCCGATGGTGATAATTGGGCTGGAGTCAGACAGACTCCGAACTACCCTGACCGCTTCATCGCTCATTTCCAAAATGCGACGAGCATAGACCAGGAGTTTTTCTCCAGCGGTCGTTAGGGTGAGGCCGAATCGCTCCCGGATGAAAAGGGTCGTTTCGAGTTCCTCCTCCAGATCGCGGACAAGACGACTTATCGCTGGCTGGGATATATGCAGGCGACGTGAGGCCTTACTGATATTGAGCTCCTCGGCGGCGGCTGTGAAGTACTTCAAATGGCGCATTTCCATACAAGGAAAGCTATAACAGAAAAACATACCAGGCAACGGAAAAAAGTATACCGCAGCAATAATAACACGACTTATTTTTTAAGCAGTCAGCCCTCTTATTTTAACCCTTACGGAAGAGGAACCCCATGAAGACTGAACTTTTAAACCCGCAAAATAGTACCGTCATCTTTATCGATCACCAGCCGCAAATGACCTTCGGTGTTGCCAATATTGACCGTCAGATCTTATTCAACAACGTCCTGCTACTGGCCAAAGCCGCTAAAATATTCAAAGTCCCAACCATCTTGACCACTGTCGAAACGAAGAGCTTTTCCGGAAACATGTGGCCACAATTATTGGATATTTTTCCAGGACAAGAGCCAATTGAACGCAGTTCCATGAATTCATGGGAGGATAAAAAGTTCGTTGCAGCAGTACAGGCCACTGGAAAGAAAAAACTGATTATGGCCGCTCTCTGGACGGAAGTATGTTTGGCATTCCCGGCGTTGGAAGCAATCAAGGCCGGCTACGAGGTATACGCTGTGGAGGATGCGTCTGGCGGTACCAGCAAAGTGGCTCATGACGCCGCCATGCGCCGTATCGAGCAGGCAGGAGCCGTTCCGGTAACATCTTTGCAGGTATTGCTTGAGTTCCAACGCGACTGGGCACACAAGGAAACCTACAATGAGGTCATAGAAATTGTAAAAGAGCACTGCGGCGCCTACGGTCAAGGTGTGGAATATGCTTACACCATGGTGCACGGTGCACCCGCCGGTCGGACTGCGGTGTGAGGACACTGAACCCTTCAGGTGAGCGTGATGCAGACTGAGGTGAACGGTTTCGAGACCGCTCACTTCAGTTGCTGACCACGCTATTCCCCGTTCTCCTTGCCAAGGAGGTTCCGTTATGAATCCGCAATATGCAGATCTCATTTTAATCAATGGACGCATCGCTACTCTCAATCCTCGAGTTCCCGATGCGAGCGCTGTTGCCATCCGGGACGGCCGCTTCCTTGCAGTGGGGGATAACCGCCAAATTATTAGCGGTTACGCTGACTCTTCAACACAAACAATCGATCTTAAGGGGCGTACCGTCATTCCAGGCTTGAATGATTCCCACATCCACATCATTCGAGGAGGCTTGAATTACAACATGGAACTACGTTGGGATGGCGTTCCTTCATTGGCTATTGCCCTACGAATGCTCAAGGAACAGGCCCTTCGCACCCCGTCTCCACAATGGGTGCGGGTGGTTGGCGGCTGGTCTGCATTCCAGTTCAGCGAGAAAAGGATGCCAACTCTTGAGGAGATGAATGCTGTTTCACCAGACACCCCGGTTTTTGTCCTTCATCTCTATGACAGAGCCCTGCTCAACCGTGCTGCTCTCAGAGTGCTGGGCTATGATCGCGAAACTCCCGATCCTCCTGGTGGTATTATCGAGCGTGACAGGAAAGGCAATCCAACGGGCCTGTTGTTGGCTAAACCGAATGCTCTGATTCTTTATGCCAGCCTTGCCAAGGGACCAAAACTTGCCTTTGATGATCAAGTCAATTCCACTCGTCATTTCATGAGGGAATTGAATCGGCTGGGAGTGACAAGCTGCATCGATGCCGGCGGTGGATTCCAAAACTACCCTGAGGATTACCAGGTGATCGATCATCTTGTCGAACACCGCCAGATGACCCTGCGCATTGCGTACAACCTCTTTACTCAACGCCCGAAAGAGGAATTTGATGACTTCGCCCGTTGGGCAGAGATTGTTTCGCCTGGGCAAGGGAATGATCTCTACAAAATGAATGGCGCAGGTGAAATGCTGGTTTTCTCCGCTGCTGACTTCGAGGATTTTCTGGAACCACGGCCTGATCTGCATCCCATCATGGAAGCTGAGTTGAAAAAGGTAGTCAGCTTGCTGGTTGAAAAACGTTGGCCCTTCCGCTTGCATGCCACTTATGATGAATCCATTGCCCGTTTTCTTCATATTTTCGAAGAGATCAATCGGGAAATCCCCTTCAACAATCTGCGTTGGTTTTTTGATCATGCCGAAACCATCTCAGAGCGGAGCATGGAACGGGTGAAGGCACTTGGCGGTGGTATCGCCATCCAGGATCGGATGGCATTTCAAGGCGAATATTTTGTAGCACGCTATGGGACCAAGGCCGCGCAGAAGACGCCACCGATCAATCGCATGTTGAACCTCGGCATCCCGGTCGGCGCGGGTACCGACGCCACAAGGGTTTCCAGTTATAATCCTTGGGTATCTCTGTATTGGCTGGTGAGTGGAAAAACTGTCGGTGGGCTTAAATTGTATGAAAAAGAAAACCAACTGAGTCGAACCGAAGCGCTTCGTCTTTACACCGAGGGAAGTGCCTGGTTTTCCGGTGACGATGGGAAAAAAGGCTGGATTGAAACTGGACAACTGGCCGATCTTGCAGTCCTCTCCTCCAATTACTTCAGTATACCGGAAGAGGATATCAAGGGAATCGAATCGGTGCTGACAATTATGGACGGGAAAATCGTCCATGGAAGTGAGGAATTCGGCCATTTGGCGCCGTTGCTGCCACCAGTTTCTCCGGACTGGTCACCGACCGGGATCTATGGAGGCAACCACCATATACATCCAATTGCTGTCGGCCAGTCAGCCAGGCATGCACATGCCTTCCCGTGCAGCAATCCCCTCCATCAGCACACTCATACCGTGCGTAGCGAGCAAGGTGATTGGGGAATAGGCTGCACTTGTTTTGCATTTTGACCCCCACCGTGCCACATGAAACAGAGGAGGAAACCGCAATGAATGCCATACTACCGAGTGGTGAAGCAAAACAACTCATGGATGCAGGCGCAGTGGTGATAGATGTGATGCCCCCGGAGGACTATGCCACCTGCCATGTGGCGGGCGCACAAAATGCCTGTATCTACGAGGTGGTTTTTCTCGAACGGATCGTCAAATTTGTTCCCGATCGAAACACGGAGGTGATTGTCTACGACGCCACCGGTACCACCAAGGCAGCTGAGATCGCCCGGGATAGATTGCTCCAGGCCGGGTACCCCCGGGTATTCATCCTCGCCGGTGGTTTATCGGCCTGGAATAATGGTGGTTTCCCCGTGGAGAGAGGGGGTGATGCAGCGCTGCCCGAGAGAGCACCGGAGGATGGCGCTTATCGGATCGACATCGAAAACAGTCGTCTGGAGTGGATCGGTCGCAATCTCAACAACCGGCACATCGGTCAGCTTGCCATTCTCGAAGGGGAATTGGTCATTGCGGCTGGCGTCCCGTCTTCAGGGCGTATTGTCGTTGATATGCATTCTTTGGTGAATCTCGACCTTCAGGATGAAGGTTACCGAAACATGCTGATCAGCCACCTGAAATCGGACGACTTTTTTGCCGTGGAGCGTTATCCCACCGCATCACTGATTCTGACCGGATGGGAATCGGATGCTACTCTCTTTCAGGAGGCGCCTAGCGGCATTGCGACGGGCAAACTCACCATCAAAGGCATCAGCCGACCTGTGCGTTTTCCGGCTATTGCGGCTCCACAGCCAGACGGCTGCATCAAAATCCATGCGGCGTTTGATATTGATCGTACCCTCTGGGGTGTCCTCTACGGATCGTGCAAATATTTCGAGCGTCTCGGCATGCATCTGGTGCATGATACAGTGAGCTTGGAGCTGTTCGCGGTGGCGCTAAAAGGTAAATAATCCCCTCTAACGCCCGCGGTTGTCCTCCCCTAACCCATTTCGACCATGGAGAAAGACCTATGACCATTCGCCGTATCGCCAAGGTTTTCAAAAGCCGCCCCACCATCGAAGGTGCGGGTGTGCATCTCAAACGCGCCTTCGGGTATTCCCAGGTGCCGCAGTTCGACCCGTTTTTAATGCTGGACGACTTCCATACCAGCAATCCCGACGAATACCGGGGTCGCTTCAGAAAACGGAAAAAATCGTACGCTAAGCCGATTGTAATGGCCGTAGCGGCCTGAACTTACCGGCGCCGATTTTGGCGCTGCTCTGCCAGAGGTAATCGCCGGTCAGATTGATGTGTTCCCAGCCGAGCGGTGACAGGTATTGCAACATGGCCTCATCGACGGCTTGACCGTGGCCACGCAGAGCATTCGTCGCTCGTTCCAGATAAACTGTATTCCACAACACAATGGCCGCAGTCACCAGGTTGAGGCCGCTGGCGCGGTAGCGCTGCTGCTCGAAACTGCGGTCACGAATTTCACCTAGGCGATTGAAGAACACGGCGCGAGCCAGCGCGTTGCGGGCCTCGCCCTTATTCAGCCCGGCATGCACGCGGCGGCGCAGTTCGACGCTTTGCAGCCAGTCGAGGATGAACAACGTGCGCTCGATGCGGCCCAGTTCGCGCAGGGCGACCGCCAGGCCGTTCTGGCGCGGGTAGCTACCGAGCTTTCTGAGCATCAGCGAGGCCGTCACCGTGCCCTGCTTGATTGAGGTAGCCAGCCGCAGGATTTCATCCCAATGGGTACGAATGGCTTTGATATTCAGTCGGTCGTTGCTGAGCATTGGTTTGAGCGCATCATAGGCGGTATCGCCTTTCGGGATGTAGAGCTTGGTCTCACCCAGGTCACGGATGCGCGGCGCGAAACGGAAGCCCATCAGGTGCATCAAGGCAAAGACGTGATCGGTGAAGCCAGCCGTGTCAGTGTAGTGCTCTTCAATGCGCAGGTCGGATTCATGGTACAGCAGACCATCGAGCACGTAGGTCGAATCGCGCACGCCGACGTTCACCACCTTGGCATGGAATGGTGCGTACTGGTCGGAGATATGGGTGTAGAATGTCCGCCCTGGACTACTGCCGTATTTCGGGTTGATGTGCCCCGTGCTCTCGGCCTTGCTCCCTGTGCGAAAATTCTGACCATCCGACGAGGACGTAGTGCCGTCGCCCCAATAGGTTGCAAAGGGATGACGGAATTGTGCGTTGACCAGCTCGGCCAGCGCCGTCGAATACGTTTCGTCGCGGATGTGCCAGGCTTGCAGCCACGCCAGCTTGGCGTAGGTCATGCCTGGACATGATTCCGCCATCTTGGTCAGGCCCAGGTTGATGGCGTCGGCCAGGATCGTAGTCAGTAAAAGGTTTTTGTCTTTCGCCAGATCGCCCGATTTCAGATGCGTGAAGTGCCGAGTGAATCTCGTCCATTTGTCTACCTCCAGCAGCAGTTCGGTAATCTTGACGTGAGGCAAGATTACCGTCGCCTGGTCGATTAGAGCCTGCGCGGAGTCGGGTACGGCTGCATCAAGCGGCGTAATCTTCAAGCCCGACTCCGTGATGATGGCGTCCGGCAGGTCGTTAGTCAGCGCCATGCGGTTGACTGTGGCGAGTTGCTCCTCCAGCAATGTCAGCCGGTCATGCAGATACTGGTTCCAGTCGGTATCCACAGTCAGAGGTAATTCGCCTGCCTGTTTGAGACTGACGAATCTTTCGACTGGTACCAGGTAGTCCTCAAAATCCTTAAACTGACGTGAGCCCTGCACCCAAATGTCACCGGAACGCAACCCGTTTTTCAGCTCCGACATTGCGCACAATTCATAGTAACGCCGGTCGATGCCGGCGTCGGTCATAACCAGCTTCTGCCAGCGCGGCTTGATAAAACCGGTCGGCGCATGAGCAGGCACCTTGCGGGTTTTGTCAGTGTTCATGCCACGCAGGAACTCAATAGCGTCGAGTACGTTCTTTGCTGCGGGAGCGGCCCGCAGCTTAAGCACGACAAGGAACTCCGGTGCATAACGACGCAGTGTGGCGTACCCCTCGCCGATGCGGTGTAGAAAATCAAAATCCTCTGGCTGGGCTAGCTTCTGTGCCTCGCTGACGCTTTCGGCGAAGGCTTCCCAGGACACGACTGCCTCAATAGCGGCGAAGGGATCGTCGCCGGTTTGCTTTGCGTCTATCAACGCTTGGCCGATGCGGCCAAATAAGCGCACCTTGGCATTGATCGACTTTCCGGATGCCTGGAATTGCTGTTGATGCTTTTTCTTGGCATCATTGAACAGCTTGCCCAAGATACGGTCGTGCAGGTCGATGATTTCGTCGGTGACGGTGGCCATACTTTCAATGGCGAGCGCCACCAGAGAAGCGTAGCGGCGCTGCGACTCGAACTTAGCCAGGTCGGCAGGCGTCATCTGGCTCCCCTCACGGGCGATCTTAAGCAGTCGATTTTGATGAATCAAGCGCTCGATGCCCAGGGGCAAGTCGAGTGCCTGCCACGCCTTGAGGCGTTCGATATGTTCCAGCATATGTCGCGAGTTCGGTTTGGCAGGAGACTGGCGCAACCAAGCCAACCAGGTCGTTTTGCCGTTGTCGCGGCGCTTGAGCAGATCGTCGAGACAATGACGATGCGCGTCCGAGAGCGGTCCGGCTAAGGCATCATAGATTCGACGGTTGGCGCGGGTTATTGCCTCGGCACAAACACGTTCGACAACATCCAGAGTCGGCAAAATGACGTGTCGGCGTCGCAGGGAGTCGAGAGCATCCCTGGCCAGCAAGATGCCCTTGTCGGTCTGCAAAGCCAACTCGGTCACGGTATGGACCGCCTGCCGATAGTGCGGCAAGCCGAACGGCTCCATACCCAGGTAGGGCCGCAGTTCAAGTAGGTGTTCGCGCCGGGTTTCCTCCCTTTCGGCATACTGCGGCCAACATGCCGGGTCAAGTCGCAGTTGCCGTCCAATCCATTGCAACAGCGGCATCGGTGCAGTGACGTCTGGCAGAAGGCCCTGACCTGGGAAGCGCAGCAAGCACAACTGCACAGCCATGCCCAAGCGGTTCGCATCACCGCGTCGCTGGCGGATCATCGACAGATCAGGTTCGCTGAAGGTGTAGTATCGGATAAGTTCGTCTTCAGTGTCTGGCAACGCCAGCAGGCTTTCGCGCTCTGCGGCGGAAAGGATCGAACGGCGGGGCATGTGATTTCCTTCTTCTTGAAAACGGAGGTTTTGGAGAAGCCCGTTTGACTGTCAAACACGGCAGTGTGAAATCAACACATTATAATTCTCGAAAATAGTTCTTGAAACTCTATTCTTGATTGCATATTGTTTCAACGAGTTTCGATAAGGAGAAAATGTGCAACAACTTGATCGCATTACCAGCAACCCGAAGTGATGGGCAGCAAACCAAACATCCGTAGCATGCGCGTCACCGTAGGCATGCTTGTTGGCCAAATTGAAGTTGGTCGCGGCATCAAGAAATTCTTGCTGACTATCCCTGTCTTGAGCGTGAGGATATCATGTAGGCATTGCGCAATATACTGCTTGGCGGACCGAGGAGCGGGAAGTGATGTTAGCCACAGCGCATGAGAGAGGTAAGCAATGTTGATCGGTTATGCCCGTGTCTCGACACGGGACCAGAATCTTGAATTGCAGCAGGAAGCTCTGGTTAAAGCGGGATGCCAGAAGATTTTCGAGGACAAAGTGAGCGGTACTCGCGTTGATCGGCCTGGCTTGGCCAAGGCCCTTGAAATGCTACGCGAGGACGACACCCTGGTTGTTTGGAAACTGGATCGTCTGGGGCGTAGCGTTAAACAACTGGTCAACCTGGTTGGCGAACTGCACAAGCGAGGAGTCCAATTCCAGAGTCTCACTGACGCTATCGATACCGGCACGCCTTCCGGCCGTTTTTTCTTCCACGTAATGGCCAGCCTTGCCGAGATGGAGCGGGAGTTGATCGTCGAGCGTACCCGCGCTGGACTGGAAGTAGCCAAGCAACTCGGCCGTAAGGGGGGGCGTAAGCCAAAGATGACCGGCAGTAAAATTGAATCTGCCAAAAAACTGCTGTCTAGCGGGGTTCCTCCAAAAGATGTGGCCAAAAATCTTGGCGTGTCCATTCCTACTTTGTATCGATGGGTGCCTGCCTCCGAGCACCCTTAGCGTGCTATATTTCCCCTTTTCTGAAGCTAACCCTTATCGAAGCGTCGGAATTTTCGGCGGTTCCGGCTTAGAACCCCAATTCGTTTCGTCTAACGTAACCAACCAATCCATACCAACAAAAAGGACAAAGAAATTACCACGACAAAGAATAGCGGTAATTCCCACACAAATCTTTTTATCTGTCTCTTCAAAGAGAGAATTTCTTTATCAGCAAAATACTCGTCTGATCGCCAGATAAAATCATATATCGCTTTCGTATAGTAAAGTGTCGCCCATGTTGGCCGATACCACCCCGTATCACGCTTCATAATATTCCATTGGTTCGGATATTTTTCTGACATGTAATTATTCATCTTGAAATGAATCAGATAATAGTGCCTGATCCAAATTAGAGCGAATAACAAACCTATGAGGATCAGGAATATATGTTCCGAACATATTGTTAATCAAAGGTAATTTCTATTTCGAGTAAACTGATCGCATCATATTGCTATTTGGCTTGTTCGGATAGAGCACAAAGCCACCGCCTGCCCCGCTTGAAGATGTGGCGCTCGGCATTGTCCCTGTGTTTCCAGGTATTCGGTCAGGATGTGATGGTTGAGCACGTCGTAGGTGTGGCGAGTGGTATAGGCCATATTGTACTGCGAGGTGACGTTGTAATAGCCATCCTGCCTGCGGCTGCCGGTGGAGTTTGAGGCCAGGTTGCCATACTGATCGTAATCAAAAAATCTTTCTCCTCGGTAACTCCGCCCTGGATGTAGTCGATGCGGGTGAGCCGGTTGTACTGGTCGAAAAAGCTTTGCCTGTGTATACTGTGTAGGAGATCTATTCCTCCTGCAATCAGCCCGGTACCCCCTGATCGCTTACAAATTTTTCAATGGCTGTCATTTTATAAAATCAAGTACTTTCACGAGAAAAATTCCAATTACTGCAGCAACAAAGTAAGCCATCATTCTTTTTAATGCTGGAAAAACGAAATATTTTATATCATCGCATGTTAAATGCAAACGAAATAGAGAATAATCACGTTTGCAAATTTTGATAAAGTATCCAAATTCTATTGTTGAAAAAAATACTGGAACGAAAAAAACTAATATCACCCATAAAATCAGAAATAATTGGCTTGTGTTATTAAAACCGATATAATTAATTCCCCATGCCAATAATGGCATGCCGACAATTCCTGCCAGAACTGATGCGCTGTATGAGGGGAATTTTATCATAAAACTAAATCTTTATTCAAAATATGGAAAAAAATATAAAGTATAAATTATATTATAATAACAAATCATATCTTTATGGGGTTTAGTGGGATTAACAAAGCCGCAACAATTATGACTAAGGTGAATTTAATTTTCATAATCAATTTAATAGTGCCATAGATCCTGCTACTTTGAATAAACGGTCTTTATCATGTTCGTATTCGGTTTGTTTGGATATAATACAAATCCTCCACTTGCAGAAGAATTCCCCTCGGCCGAACCAAACCAGCCTTTAACGTCACTGATTAAGTCGTTAACTGAATAGGTAGATGTGCTTGTTACAGATGAAGATGCACCCACACCAGGTCCCACTCCGAGCGCAGCACCATTAAAACCTTTATCATCGAAGCTGAAGGTAGGAGACACTAGTTTTAAATTCATGTCATAATTAATTGATATTCCTTCTAATTCTCTGATGGCAAAGCCAAGTCCACCAGACAAACCGACATTGGCACCTCCCGCACCTCCTCGTGTCCTAAAAATTCCCGATTCTCCTAGGTTATCGGTATCGATAACTATCCCCAGCCCCCCTTCAAAACCCAAAATTCCAACTAAATCCCCTTCAACAAATCCAAATACATCAAATAAGCCCGATGGATCTTTTCTATTAACCGGGTTATTCGAAACATACGCATAAAAATTCACCCCAGCCTTAAATCCTAAAGGATCCTCCGAGATAAATCGTCCGATCTCCGGATCATAATACCGTGCCCGGTAGTAATACAGCCCTGTTGCCTTGTCATACTCCCGGCCGGTGTAGAGCAGGGAATTGCCGGTGCCGGGGAGGGTCACGGTCAGGGGTTTGCCGAAGGCGTCGTACTCCCAGGTTTCCTTGATCGTGCCCTCGTGGCCGCTCAGGGCGGTGACGCTGTTGAGGTGGTCATGGTGGAAGCTGTAGTTGATCTTGTCGTTGGCATTAGCGGTGGGGTAGCGGTAGCCGTTGACGATTTCGTCCACCACCACGCCCCGGAAATACTCCCAGCTCAAGTTGTCCGCATCATCATAGATCGCTTCCACATGCTCGCCCTGGCGGAGGTAGGTGGTGAACACGCCGTTTTCGCTCCGGCTGACCCGGTAGCCGGCGGTATCGTAGAGGGAAGCGATGGAGGCCGCCGGGGTCTCGATCCCGCTCGCCCAGCCACGGGCATTGTAGGTCAGGCCGTAGAGCAGGGCATTGCTGCCGGTGCGTTTTTCCCGTACCTGTCCGGAATCGGTGTAGGTGAACTGCCGGGAGATCGGGCCGGTGGCGCTGCCGGTGCGCAGGTTGTACAGCCGGTTGCCCGCCGGGGCCTGGCTGCAATTGGTGGCGTGGTAGCAGTAATAGGTGGTGGTGCCGTTTTCCGTGGCGGTCAGCCGGTTGCCCACGCTGTCATAGGTGTAACTCCGATCCTCGGTGTTGTCGGTGGAGTCCACGGTGCGCAGGCGGTAGAGCGGATCGTAGGTATACTGCACGGTCTTGCCCGAGACATCGGCTATCCGGGTGATATTACCGATGCTGTCCCGCTGGTAGCTCAGATCCTCCACCACTGCTGCCTTGGCCGAAAGATTTTTCAAGCCGGTCAGCCGGTTGTCGGCATCGAAGCGGTAATCGGTCTGGGCGCCGTTGGAGAGGATGCGGTTGAGCAGCCGGCCCGCGCCGTCGTAATGATAACTCACCTGGAGAAAGTGCGGGTTGCGCTCCGCCACCAGCCGGTTGGTCGAGTCGTACTGAAAGGTGGTGGTGTGACCTTGATAGTCGGTCTTGGTGACCACGTTGCCCACCCCGTCGTAGCCGAAGCGCAGGCTGTGGCCGTTGAGTTCGGTCAGGGTGTCGATCGCATGGCGAGTGGTATAGGTCATGGTGGACTGCGAGGTGGTGTCGTAGTTGCCATCCTGCCTGCGGCGGCCGGTGGAGTTTGAGGCCAGGTTGCCGTACTGATCGTAATCAAAAAAATCTTTCTCCTCGGCAACTCCGCCCTGGATGTAGTCGATGCGGGTGAGCCGGTTGTACTGGTCGAAAAAGAACCTCCGCTCCCGGCCGTCGCGATCCATCGCTTTGATCAGGTTGCCGGCCTGGTCAAAAAGGTAGGTGGCCACCTTGTCGGTGGGTGACTCGTGGAGCGGATCAATCACCCGGACCACATTGCCCTGATAGTCGTACTCCATGGAGGTGACTTGCCCCCGGGCATCGGTGATTTGCGAAGTGCGGCCCAGGAGATCATGGCCGTATTGGCTCTGCGAGTTGTCCGCCGCCACCACCTTTCGGAGGCGGTTGAGCTCGTCGTACTCCCGGTATTCGGTGAAGCCATAGCTGTTCAGCGGCTGGCTGCCGGCGGTAGCGTTGGCATCCTTGATGCCGGTCAGGTTGCCGTTGGCGTCGTAGGCATATTCGGTGCGGCGGCCTTCCGGGGTGACGAGCGCGGTCCGTCGCCCCAGGGCATCGTATTCGAAGCGCGTGGTATTGCTGTTGGCATCAGTGGTTTCGATCAACCGGCCGGCCTGGTCATAGCTCATGGTGCTGCGGTGGCCGTTGGCATTGATCATTGCCGTGCGCCGGTTCATGGCATCGTATTCAGAGCGCGTGGTGTGGCCGTTGGCATCGGTCTGGGCGGTCAGGTTGCCGGCCTGGTCGTACTCGAAGCGGGTGACGTTGCCCAGGATATCCGTGGTGCTGATCCGCCGGTCCGCGGCATCATAGGCATGGCGGGCATAGGTGTGGGTTGCATCCGGTGCGGGCAAGGTGTAGGTGGTGCGCTCCTGGGCCAACTGGCCATTGCCGTCATAGATCCACTCGGAATATTTCTCTGAAGTAAAGGTTCCGGTGTCGTAATAATATCGGCCCTGCCGCTCCTCGATGACCCGATCCTGTTTGTCATACACCCGGTAGGTGCCGGTTTCGATGCCGGTCGTCATCTGCTCCGGCGACTGAACGCGGATGACCGTTTCCAGCTTCATCCGGCCCAATCCATCCGCTTCGAAATAGCGTTCGCGGTATCCCCGGTCAAAGGTGGCGCCGTTGCTCGTCTCCCCTTCAGCGATGCGGACCAAATACAGTTCATTGGCGTCGTAGTTGTAATAGGTCACCCGATAGGCGGCTGTACTGCCGGGTTGCACATACTCCCTTTTTTCCCGCAGATTGCTGTTGGCGTCCCAATAATACTTCTCCATCAGGACTTCCTGGCCGTCGATTCGGGCGAAAACCTCGTTCAGCTTGCCGATGGCGGCACGGCTGGATTGGTTGGTGGTCGGATAATAGGTCCGCCGCACCGTATTGCCCCGTTTGTCGACCACCTGGGTGATCTGGTCGTAGAGGCCGTAGCTGTAATCAATGTCACGGCCGGCCGGGTCGCGCTCGCGGGTCACCAGGCCTTGAGTATCGGATGCGCCGGTGCCGAATGAACGGTCGGCTCGATAGGAATATTGCGTGGACCGTCCCAGCCCGTCGGTCTTTTGGTAGCGCAGGCCGTCGCCGGTGTTGGCAAAGGTTTTGACGGCCCCATCCGCCTCGACCAGTTTGAGCAATTGGCCGTTTGCCGGATCATAGGTGTGCTCGGTATCAAATCCACGCGGGCCGGTCACGGTTGTCCGCGCCCGATGCAGATCATAGGCCAATGCTTCCCGGTGGCCCAGGTTGTTGACATAATCGTAAGCCTTTTCATTGCTGTAGTACTCGAATTTGGTATACACAGCCTGACCGTCTCGCAGAATCGGCTTGGCTACTGTTCGCAGTAACTTGGTTCCTGACTTGTAATTGTAGGTCCATTGATAGGTGCGCGGATCCTGGACTATGCCCAGCGTATTATCGCTGTAATAACCGAAGCTCACGGTGCGGCCGGTCCAGTCCTGCACGGAGGCCAACCGACCGCCGGTGTAATAGGTGAAGGTCAGACCGGTGCGGCCGGAAATATTCAAGTTGTCCCGAACATTGGTTAGTTGGCCATTGGCATTGTAGGTGAGGTTGAGGGTATTGCCGTAGGGATCGGCAATGGATTTGAGCCGGGCCGTCACCCCAGGTGTGGTGGCAAGGTTGGTTCCGTTTTCAAAGGTGTAGACATTGCCGTTGCGATAGCGAATCTGGTGCTGGCCGGGCGCGGTGTTGAGCACCAGGGTATCGAATTCACCAGGCGGATTGGTGATCGCCTGGGTGCCTTCCTCGATCAGGTAGACATGGTCGCCGCCTCGTTCATCGACAAAGACGACGGAACTGGTGACACCGTTGATGTTGCTGGGGTCATCCTCACAGTTGGGGCAGATACCGGTATCCTTGGAGACCAGCGAGAGGTTGTAGGAATGGGTCCAGCCATACCCCAATGGTCCAGGGGTTGTTGCCGATTGGGCCACATTGGAGTTGTAGGTTCGAGTCAGGACATAGTCGACGCCCCGGTTCTTGATGATGAAATCGGTTTCATCGTGATACATGTTGCCGGTGACCGTGCTGACCGGATCGCTGGTCGAGGGAGTGCGCACGGTATCGTTATTGGCAACGCTGACGTTGTTCTGGTTGGTGAATATCTGGTTCACATACTCAGGGGTCAGCGGCTTGGGGGAATCCGAGGGTACGTACTGCTCCAGGAGGTTGGTGCTGTCGACATAGCCCCCGCCATAACTGCCCGAGTTGTTGGCGATGAGATACAGGCTTTCTCCCAATTGATCATGGATGTTATAGGTATGATGGATATAGACTGAAAACGCATAGTTGGGTCCCATGGTCATGCGGGCCGGAATGATATAGCGGGGCCATTTCTTGGTGACATCGTTATGATAGAGCGCCGTGTTGATTTCACTGGCGATACTGCTGTCATGCTGGTCACTTGCCTGGGGAAAAATACGGTATAATGCCTGGGCCGGATTAAAGCCCTTGGTGATATCGATGATGCTGTAAAATTCCCGGTTCGCCACTGAATCCGGATCGTTGCCTGCAGGTTCGGTTTCCGACCGGAAATAGGTTTCCAATTCGCTGAGTACGGTTGTACATGGTCCGGAATGTTGTGATCCGCCGAATGTATACCCCGGAGAGGTTACGATGCAGTTCGCACCATACTGTGCGATCCCAGTTTTCAGATTTTCTTCCAATGCATTAACTTGGTTCACAAAGTAATCGATCCCGTTGTTCGACAAATAATAGAGGGCGTTGCCCATGTAGCTCGGGTCCGCAGGTTGCAAATTCGCCCTGAGCAGGCTGAATGCATGGTCTTGACCATCGGTGACATACCAGGTGACCAATGTTTTGTTGAACACCGAGGTTTGCCGGGCAACCCAAGGCGATGGCACTGTTGTCTGAAAACCAAGGCTGAGAAATGGAGCTGTTCCGGTGTCTCTGGTGCTGTTGTGCACCGCCTCGACGATGTTAACGCCGTTCGCGGCCGCTATCTGAATCCCTCTGACGGTCGAGACGGCGTCATACCCGGTGAGCTGCTGCCAGACCTCGTGCTCCGACGAGGACACGATGTGCCCGAATAACTCAAAAGTACGATCGCTAGTTACATCTGGACCATTGTTGACGCGCCAACTGCCCAGCACTTCGAGGCCGAGCATGTCGATGACCAGCCCACCGGGCACAATGGCGAAAGGGGATCCGTTGTCATACTGAACATCAAAAACCGAACTGGCGATGCCGACAAACCCGTTGATAGGAGTTGTGGTGTGCTGCAAGGCGTCGAGACGGCTTCGTTTCTCGTTAAGTTGGGCGTAAAAGGAGTAAACGGCGGTCTCCAGCAGTCCGCCGGTGAGCGCGTTCATCGGGGTTTCGCTCAAAATCAGTTTGACATCTGTGCCAGCTTCATATGCTCCGGAGACGTTGACATCAAGATAGGGTATCGTGGGTTCCGCTGGGTTGAACACCACGGGATAATCTTTTGCGGCCTGTAGCAATTTATCCTTCGCCCTTTGAACCTGAGCCTGATTAGAGGTTTCACCGCCGGTGCCGATCACGACATAGCCGCCGAATCGCAGGCTGTTGTATACGGCATTCACTGTACGAGTCACGCCGGTCGTTGCTGCTGGTGCGCCATCCATTTTCAAGGTCAGCGTGTATGTTGAATCAATCCCCACCGGCGCACCTGTTTGGGTGTCGGTCACCGACCCGTCCAGGTTGACCGCCAAACGTTCGGTGGTTCCAAGCACCAGCCCTTGCCTTAAGGGGGTTCCGCCACGAAGATGGAACGACAGCCGTTGAGTGCTGAACTCGGTCAATCGAAGTCGCGGCGAGGTATAAGTGTGGCCGGCAGTGTCCACTTGCACCTGAAGAAATTTGGCCCATGGCCACGGTTCGCTCGAAGCAGGCAGGTCATGATCGTCCACTGAATCATAATGGCGTACATTCCCAATGACCTGATAGGACAGCGAAGCCGGCAAGATGCCGGAGTGGTCCCGCTGTATGGGACCAAGATAGGCAACATCGGCCAAGGTTGTTCCTGAAGGAAGCGCTGCCCGGATCTGGTCCTCGTAAATTTCAAGAGGATTCTTGCCGATTCTGCCGCGATCATTGGTGGCAATGGCCTGATAATAGGCATTGTAATCGAAAAGGACCGTCTCATAGACATCTATGGACGAGTCCGAGGGGGTATTCTGTTTAAAGGACGGATCGAGCGCAATCCACTGGCATTGGGAACGATGGGCGGCGCAATCAAGGGGAGGCTGCCCCTCGGGTACACCTCGATAGAAGCTGTAATCCACCAGGGCTTCCACCCATACATGCTGGAAGTCCACTGTTTGTTTATCGCTTGCGAGAACGACATTCTCTATACCGGCATTGGTGAGGAGGAAAGCGGCCAGATCGATGTTTTCGACTCCGAGCCATGCTTTCAACTGCGATGCGGTCATGCGGACATTGCCAACCCCATAACGAGCGGGGATATTACGAGATCGCAACATGGCGATCAGTACGCTCGCCTGATCGATGTCGTTGCCTCGCCTGGCTCCGAAGGTATTGATCGAATCACTCCTGGCTCCATGGTACAGGGAATAGGCGAATTCATTGCGCACAAACTCGTATATTGCAGCTGCGTTGCCGAATTCCTGGGCCTTATCAGACAAGCTTTTTGCGTCAGACGAACTGAACTGTATTTCAGGGGTCTGGCCGAGATCGTCAGCTAGGGCCGTTTGACCAATCAGCGAGATGGAACCGAGCGCCAGGCAGATGAGGAAAAAACACAATTGGCGAATATTCATGGTCTATCCCTTTTATTATCGCTGCTCGCCGGTGGCAATGACCACCGGACGATAATGGGTCTGGATACTCAAAGTCGGGCTGGGCGAAACACTTTTTTGAGGTGTGGAATGTTTGGGGGCAAGCTGCGCGTTTAAGACGTTCATTGTTTGATATTGTTCGTCTTCCTTCTGTTTGCCCAAGTTTGCCATTTTTTCGGCCAGATAATGGTGGCGTTGTCTGATGGAATCTTGAAAGCCCTGCTCCAGCAGTGAACCACTTGATGGGGGAGCTTCCTCCTTAAACCAGCCAGAAATCGTGTCAAGAAACGATGGCGGGGCATCTTTCTTCCGCATTTCGCCTGCGAGTGCAACCAGTTGCTTCATGGGGGCACTTTCCTTTTTTCCCGATATTGAGGCTGTTCCCGACGAACCGGCGGATACCTTGGCGCTTCCACTTTCTATGACCTTCATCTCCTGCAACAACTGCCGCGCCTGTCGCTCATCATCAAGACGGGACTGATTCGCAGACACGTGGCTGTCACTGTGTTTCGCTGCAAGCAGCATCCGACCGATTCGCTGGAGGGGATCATTGGCATCCAGCGACAGAGGAGCATTCTGCAAAGAAGGCTGGCTGGCGGTTGATTTGGGAAGATCGTCACTCAAAGGTTTGAGTTGCGTTGATTGCTGTTTCTTGAAGTCTTGTTGCTTTCGCTCATTGCGCTCCTGGATGGTTGAGATCCCCAGCGCTTCTCCGGTGCTCACCTTGCCAGAGAGTGGCTCCTGCTGGTCAGTGCCTTTGAGGGAAGAACGGCCCGCCTTCTGAATGATGTCCTGTATCGGGATCGGTGCGGAAGGAGACGTATTCGATTGTCCCCGGCTTTCCAGCGGATTGCTGGCCACCAGCAGCAGGAGACCGATGCAGGTCGCAATGGTTGGTACGCTAAATGATTTCATAACTTCCTCCGCTTCAATGTCAGTTCAAGCCATAGGTGTTGCGCTGTTGCTGTCGTACGCCTAGTCCGATGAGCAGACAGGCCATAAGGAGCATGCCCCATTCGGGCAGGGTGGGGACGTCGGCGTCGTCAGTCTGGGCGATATAAACTGGATTGCCTTCCAGTTGCAGATTGGTCAGGTGGGTCAGATGGGACAGAGCTGTGGTGGAAGTGATCGTGTTGTTGCGCAGGTCGGCGGTGGCGAGATTGACGGCCCATTCCAATCCGGTCAGATCAGTGATCCCTGTGTTGGCTCCATTCAACGTGGTCAATCGAGCCAGCTCGGCGCGATCAATCTGATCCATGGCGCTGCGGCCCAGGGCTGCATTGATCGCGGCACGCAGAGCGGCATCGGGAATCAGGACCGGCGTCAGGCTCGCGCCGCCATCCGTGCCGTCGGCGGCGGCAAATGCCCGTAGGGCCAGGGCAGTCTGATAGACATTGGCCGACCAGCTGCCATCGCTTCCCTGGGTTGCCTGAATATTGGCCAGCAGCGGTTGAGCAACGGAGGTGTTATTGGCAACCAGAGCCGCGTGGGCTGTCATGGCTTGGAGGTACAGGGGAGAGGTGCTGTTGACCTTGCCGCTGAGAGCGGCCACCCCATTGGCGATATTGACGCTCAGGGACGAGTCTTGGGTTTGCAACGGGGTCAGCGCCTTGATGATCATGGCGGTACTGAAGGCGTCGCTCACAGTTTCCAGACCAACCGACCAGCCTTTATCGGTCCCGGTCAATTGGCTACTTTTCAGATAGGTGATCGCCGCCCCGATATCGGCCTCGCTGCTGAAGGCGCCCAAGGTGTTCAAGACCAGGGCGGTATCCAGGGGGGAGCGGATGTAGGCGGAACTTATCCCCCATGCTTCACGGCCGGGAATGCTTACGTTCTGATCGCTCTCCAGCTGGCTGATAGCGGCGCTCAAGTCATCGCCATGCGTTCCTAGCGCCAGGGCACGTCGGGAGAGAAAATCGCTGTTGTCCGCCGAGTGATTCTCCAGCCAGGTAACACCGCGAAAATAGGCGGAATTGCGATAGCCGGCAGCCCGTAAAGCCTGGACAGCCTCAACCGTATTGATGAATTTTCCGGTCGTATCACTGCCCCAACTGCCATCGCTGTTTTGTTGACCGGTAAGCCATTGCACGGATTGAGCAATGTTCCCTTCATATGCTCCGTACCCGGAATGAGGCCCAAACAGGGTAATCAGGACGAGAATACAACAAAATCCTATTCGCATAAGGACACCTTTTCGTTTGTTTTCTTGACCGTTCTTAAACCAGCCTTCCATGAGTAGAATTGAAAAACACATAAAAAAAAAGCCTGAACCGAAAGATGACGGTTCAGGCTTTCTGGGGTCTTAAAAGATCAGCAAAGTACCTAAAGTGATTTAATCAAATAACAGCTTTTTCTGTGACTACCCTTTACTTAATTTTCAAAAATTGACAATGGGTAGATATACCTATAAACCAGCGGGTAACAATACCTATGTCGTAATTTATATATATAATTTCTATCTGTTACAGATAGAAGTCATTCTTGGCCATAATCAAGCTATAACGCAATGAAAACGCTAAAATAACTGTTTTTTAAAATAGGGATGCTCGCTTGCTTCTCAAGCGAGTTAAGTAATGTTGAACAGAGACAGATGCTGCTCCCCCTTAGCGTACATTCCCGTTCCGTTGAACTTCAAACCCCAAGGATGAGGCCCAAAACCTTGGCGTGTCCATTCCTACTTTGTATCGATGGGTGCCTGCCTCTGAACACGCTTAGCGTGCTATAATTTCCCTTTTCTGAAGCGCCCCCAAGAACACAACTAACCCAAACCCGGCTACACTGAGCGCCAGGCGGCCCCCTCCATTCATCAGGTGCATCCACTGTACCGGGAAGGATGTACGCACATTTTCCGGTGCCAGGTTGGACAACAGCACATCTTCAAGCGCGCCCAGGAGCACCAGCGGCACATCCACCAAGGCGATCAGCGCGAGGATGGGGATCGAGAGAGCGAGCAGCCGGGCCTTATGCCGCCAATCCGTGACCGGCCAGATGAGCAGCAGCAGGTACAGTACCATCGCGGGTTGCAGCGAATGCGCCACCAGGGTGGAGCTGGTCAGTGTATACCCTCGGGGCACGGCCATACCCTCGATATAGCGGAGGCCGGTGGTCTGGACCTGTACGGTGTATTTCGGTTCACTACCAGCCCGTTCAATCCGCAGAGATTGTATCTGGTAATAAGGAGCCATTTGCTGAAACCCCCACTGATAGAGGGGGAGCAGATGGCTGCCGATTCGTTCGCCCCACATCCAGGCAACAAGGGCGAGGACGGTCCCGGCCATTATCAGAGTGACAATGCGTTTGCCCGTGAACGGATTCAGCGCCCGTGCGACCTGAGTGTCCATTGCATCCACCATAGATAGAACAGACTCCCGGCTATGATGATCAAAATGGGGGCGATGTAGCCATGCATGACTGCAAACAGCTGCCGGTCATGGCGCAGGGCGAACCACAGACCAACAATGCGGGCCTGGTTGACCAAATAGATGAGTAGGACGCCCGCAAGAATGCCGGCGGCTTTCTGTCGCCATCGAGCGGTATAGGCCACAATGGCGGCGATCATCAGAAAAAGGGATTCCGTGCCTTCGCATCCATTGAGGATCGAAAGTCGCGATGCTGGAGAGATGAGCCGGTGCCCTTCTGCGACGACCCGCTCTCCGGAATCCAAAAGATTGATCAAAAATGCACTTGGCGAGACCGTTGCCCGATCAATTACCATTCGTTCGATAACCGTTCCCCGGCTGGCCTGATAGCCAACGTGAAGAAGCGTGAAAACCAGAAGAAAAAGAAGGCTGATCTGGACCAAGAGCCTCGTTTTCAGCCCTTGACGGTGAAGTGTATCGTCCATAATGAGGCACCGTCACTCAGATATAGGGGGAGGGCTTCGGTCTCTGGCTACTGCTGTTCAGTACGGGTTCACCGGAGAAAAAGCTCTTTGTTCATGAGATTCTCCCTGCGAAGTTGTATCTTCAGTATCGGACTTTGAAATTGAAGACAAGGGGAAAATGCAAATTAACAACAACAAAACAAATAGTTCATCTAACCGTAACACATTGTAAATAGCACAGCCATGGAGGTAACAAAACGGTAGCATCCTTCGATGCAGAGGGTATTCAATGACGGGATGGAATATTGGATTAGCTCAAGAAGCCAATAAGGAAAGGTGGAACACTTACCGGAGAACATCCATGCGCCAGGATGCGAGGATGAAAAGCGACACTTGTTTTAGAAGCCATCATTTGGCTTAGCGTACGATTTTTTCCGTTTTCTGAAGCGACCCCAATACCTCGCGGGGTTTCCATGGCATCCGCACAGAGGTATCGAGACGATCACCTATGTCCTGGAGGGGCTGGTCGAGCATGGTGACAGCATGGGCAATGCCGGTGTCATCGGCGCCGGGGACGTGCAGTGGATGACCGCCGGCAGTGGCATCATCCATCAGGAAATGCCCAAGGAGAGTCCCACGGGCACGATGTGGGGATTCCAGTTCTGGGCCAATCTTCCAGCCAGCCAAAAAATGATGTCGCCCCGGTACCGGGAGATCAAGGCAACTGACATACCGGAAGTTGCCTTGGAAAACGGTGTAAAGGTCAAGGTGGTGGCCGGTGAGGTCGCCGGTGTGCTGGGGCCAGTGCGTGATATTGTCATCGAACCGGCAATGCTTGATATCACGGTGCCGCCAGGGACGGTCTTCTCCCATACATCACCAATCGATCATACTCTTTTTGTGTATGTCCTCGAAGGCGCAAGCTATTTTGATGACTGCCGTGATGCTTACGCGTATGAAGTGGTGGGCCATGGCTGGACTGACGTGGAGCGCCGATGTATCTGTGAGCGTGAGACAGTGGTGCTGTTTGAACGGAGTGGCGACACCGTACAAGTGACAACGACAGAACAGCCTGTGCGCTTTCTGCTCGTTTCAGGAAAACCGCTCAATGAACCGGTGGCCTGGTACGGGCCGATCGTGATGAACACCCAGGAGGAATTGCGTGTCGCCTTTGAGGAATACAATAACGGCACTTTTATCAAATAGGTAGGCGCGGAGACGTTTTCGGCTCAATGAGAGGTTGATAGAATGCCGAATGAAAGTGGAGCGTTGAGCACCATAGAACAAGGTGCCACCGTTGTTATTACCCATCGGGTGCGCAACGGAGAGCAAGCCCGATACGAGGACTGGTTGAATGAAATAGGTCCGTTATGCAGAAGCTCTGCGGGCCATCTTGATTGGCAGATTATCCGGCCGGTTTCCGGCTTAACAGCGACGTATACGGTAATCTTACGGTTTGATACACGTGAGCACCTCCAGGATTGGATGAATTCGCAGGATCGCAAGCGACTCATCGAGAAGGTGCGGCCGATTCTTGCCCAAGATGATGATTTTTTTATACGTAGCGGTCTGGATTTCTGGTTCACGCCAGAGGGTGCGAAGGCCCGTGTACCCGTCCGATGGAAACAATTTTTCGTTACTTGGTCCGCTATCTTCCCGTTGGTCCTTGTGATGCCACTAATTGTAGGACCACTCTTGCGTCAACTGGGGCTTCCTCAAAATCGTTACATTGATACCCTTTGTGTGACGGGTGCGGTCGTTTCGCTCATGGTCTATCTTATCATGCCGCGTTACACTAAACTAATCCAACGCTGGTTATTCAAATGATCTTGATGAATAACCTCATTTGTAAGAGGCGAAGTCACGATAGTTCAGAGAGATGTTGACTTTACTTCCTCTCCACTGAAGCGAATATTGAAGTTAGCTTTTCTACTCGTCGCTTGAGGCCAGGAGCTCCTCCACCTGATCGAGGAATGCAGCGAGCTCGTCCTGTTTGCCGGCGCCCTTCGACCGCCATTTGTCTATCGGCCTGACCATCGCAAGTTCGCGTGCGCCTCGCGACAACTCATCCAGCTCGTGGTCGATCATGCCGCGCCCGCGCAGGTAGTATTGACCCCATCGGGTAAAGGTCAGGATCCACATCGAGACCACCAGAGCGCCATCCCACCGTGCCCAGTCGGAGGTGCTGGCGAGGGGCTGCTGCACGACCTGCCGCTGCCGCTTCAGGATCGCCTGCATTGACTCCAGGCTGGCCCGCTGTTGCTCAGAGCTGCTGTAGGCAAAGAGGAACGCGGTGATGTTGGTCGTCTGGCCTTCGCGCGCTCGGTCGAAAAGCCGTGGCTGGTGCTTCAGTTCCGGCCCCAGTAATGCAGCCAGCTCCTTAACCCAGATTTCGCAGGCATCGTCGGTGTTGGCGCGGTCATTCTGCAACAAGGGAAAGAGCACATCCTTGAACAGCCACGGCTCGCTCCAGGCAAGCTGCCGCATGTGCCCGCGCATGGAGTCAATCAGGCACCTCAGCGCGTCCGCAGTGATCTTCGCCGGGAGTGCCTCGTGTAACGCCGCGACCAGGCCTTTGTAGATCTCGACCTTCTCCGGATTCACTGCCGTGTGATGAACCATCCAGCCCAGAACACGCACACGCTCCAGGTCGGGAAAGACAGCCACCAACTGCAGCACTGTGGCGAGCCCTCCCGGCTTTTCCAGCTGCCTTTCAATCGCATTTAGTCCCATCCATTGCAGCAGACCATTACTGCTGCGGACGAGGCGATCCCGTTGCCCCTCGCTGATGTCGAACTGCACCGCCAGCGCAATCTCGCTGGAGATCTGGCTCAACAGGGATAGCCGCACTACGTCCGGGCTTTCAGGCTCCATTGGTACGCCGGCCATTTGGGCTTCGGCGATTGCCAACAGGGCGTCTGGGGCATACCACCACAGAAACTTGATAGTGAAGTATTCCGGCCAGGTCATTGCTGTGCATTTTGTCGCATGGAAGAAGTGATGCGGATGGAAGGAGCTCTGTAGCAGGGTTTCGACCGTTTCCCGAAAGAACCGAGCGCCCACCACGGCCAATTCCTTGTCCACCTCTTCATGCGCGCGGTTGAACGATGCATCGAGGAATCGCGCCAGGAATTCCAAGAAATGACGCTCGGATTGGAGCTCGCGAAAGCCGTGGTCCTCGGTGCGTGAATGCGCGAGCACCTCACCGATCACCTCCCAGATCGATGTAAAGTCCTCGAAGTGGCCCGCCTGCTTGTCCAGACATTTACGCAAACCTACACTTCCAGGCAGCGCGAGCGAGTCATCTTTGAGCAGGCCCAGTTCCGCCATCCGCGCCTTCAACGGATCGCCGCTCAAGCCTTTGAGCGACGGCTCGCCGGTCCAGGTGCTCAGCACGTCGCCTGCCTGGGCCTTCTCGAGGAAGCGTAGCGGCTCGTAGCGTAGTGGCTCCGTCGGCAATGCCGTGGAGTCGAAGAGAAGCCGCATGGCGAGATCCCCAGTCTCGCCTTTGAGCTGCGCCACCTCCTGTAGTAGTTCGAACTTGTATCGCTCGACCTTCAGCAAGACATCCGCGGGGATCGGTGTAACCAACAAGGGGAAGTTTTCAGCGGCTTTCTGAAACGAGTTGGACAGGTTGAAACCTGCGACCGGCAACCTGTCCGGTCCCATAATCAGGATGTAGCGATCATGCAGCCGACCTTCCTTCATTCCGTAAACGCGCAGTTTGATGCGTTTTAGTAGGTGACGGTGGTGCTCACAGCTCGCGACCAGATTGTTAATCCGTTCTGGGGTGGGCTTGTTGGATTCGCCTTCCTTGGATGCTTTAGGTAGGGATGTGAAGACGATGTAGTCGGCCTTCTCGGTCGCACAAAGCAACACTAGACCCAAGCCGGCGGTCTCGAAATAGGGATCGAAAATGACCACCTGATGCTGTTGGTACTTGGCCAATAGAGCCCTGAACCATTCCACAAATTGCAGCCGCCCTTCGCCATCACCCTGGCCCCAGCGCAGGAAGAACCGTCCCTCCGATTTCGGCGGATGGAGCCGCGCAAACAGGGATACGAGACCGCGATTGGCCGGACCCCAATGGTCCACCTCACGCCCGCCGATGCGGTCGGTGAATCCCAGATTGCCGCGATTGATCGTCAAGGCTGCCTTAACCCGCGGCGCCACGGACCGCCGAGTGGTTTTTTCCAGCCAGTCGAACTTGATCGGATCAGCCACGTGGCCCACCACATTACCCTGAAGGTGGATTTCCCGAAAGTACTCGACCCGATACCGGCAGCACAGCGTACCTCCGGGAGAATGGTTGCCATGAAAGCCAAAGATCTCCAGTTCGGTGCTGTCGGTTATCGCACACAGCTGATCACCCAACTCGAACTTGCACTCAAACACGTTTTCCGCATCGGGTTCCGCTGTGGCGATGCCTGAGTAGATAACTTGGCCGCCGTTCGTGATGCACAGGCGGAACAGGAAACCGCTGAAGTGCGGTACCTGCATAGGATTGAATCGGGCGACCAGTGTGCGCGGGGTATCGTCCCAGCTCACTCTCAGCAAGCGCCGTTCCAGGTCGTCCAGCGCGGGAAAGACCAGCAACTCGATGTCGCCAAATCTGGAACTGTCGGCACCACCGAAGTCCAGGCCTATATCCGCTTTGAGGTGCTCGACCACCGATGCGGTCAAAGCAACGTCGTAGTCCTCACTCAGGCGGAACAGCGCCCCTTTATCGATCTGGGTGATCGAAGCGCTTAATGCCCCAGCTGTGTCATGCGGGCTGGAGGGCAAACGTCGGTCATATGCGTCGCGGTTGAGTAGGTAGGCGACGGGGCGGTAGGCTAAGTTGTCGGCGACGAGTGCGGTCGCGCCGAACCGATTTTTGAACCTGTCGGAGAGCCTCAGTTTCAGCTCCGCACTGATTGCCGAGATGGTTCGACCGGCGCTCAATTGCCGTAGGAGGTCCGCGCAATGGACGCTTTTGACATACAAATTGAGCCGGGTAACCTGCGCCTGGACTTTCCCGAAGGGATGAAACTTATCGTCGTCGCTGGAGAACCAGCGGTTGGTGGAATGGTTGTAGGGGAGCAGGCGGCCGTAAACGACGCGATTTTCAAGCGATTGCCCGAACTTGATCTGCAAGATCCACAGCTGCAGCGCGCAGTGGCGGACGTCCTTGGAGAACAGCCGCGCCAGCCGACCGTCGTTGAGCAGGTCATCTAATATAGGGGCCATTTCTTGCGAGTGCATTTCCGCATTCTCATGTTGGCGCCGACAGTGCTGGAGTTTTTCAAGGCCGGCTAAGTAATAGGATCAGAGATCAAAATAAGCAGTTAACGGAAAGTCTATCTTTCCCCATAAGCTAACGAACCTTTACGGCAGTCAAACTATTTCAGAGAGAGGTGAACTTGCACCGCGAAAATGAAATAGAGATCTGTTTGCATGCATAATCCCCTATTTTCCTGGGTCTTTTTTTTACTCAGTCGTCGATCTGTTCAAGAGTTCGCGAATTCCAGTCGAGTACGGCTGTGCATTTTTTCATTTTGTGCGCCAATGCACCGAATTCGTTACCGATGACCTCTGCGGCGAATTGGGAAAGAAAACGCGACTTCAATTCCGCCCGCGCCCGGTCGACACCGATCTCGTCGTAGGGAACTGAGGCCAGGAGCAGGAAACCGTCATCCGGGATGCGGCCTGCCCGCATGTTATTTTCGATAATTGCGGCGGCTTTACGCAAGGGGTCGGCCAGATCCGGACTGTAGGGGCCAATGATCAGGGCCAGGTTGGGTGTGTGAAGGAAGTCGAAACCACGGCCAAGGCAGATTATCCACTCGCGGTGTTCGATATCAAGGGTCCGCTCATGCCGCTTGGCCTGCTCGCGCACCTGGGCGATGTGCTCCATGTTGCCGTGCAAGAGCGGCAGAAGATCAGCGCGCATCTGGGGAGTCATGTCCGGCAGGAGCGATTCCAGCCGATTGGGCAGGGTTGCTCCGTCGGCGGCGGAAAGGGAGGTAAGATCGAGTACGCCATTATCCGCACCGTGAATCACCAGGGCATCTTCATCGGTTTCAAAGCCGCAGACGAGCGGGTAGACCGTACCATGACCGAGGCCGAAGATGTGTTCCACCTGGCGGCGAATTTCAAGGGTATGGGCAAAGGCCGCTTCTGTATCGTGATTGAATCCGGCGCAACCACGCTTGAAATCGCCCTTGGACCAGTGATAGGTGATAAGGATGAGCACGCGCCTGCCCGCACCGGTCATGCGCATGACATGATGGGCCAGCACTTCGCCGAGGTGGGGCCAGCCCAGGTTGAACATGCCGCCCAGATTGCGGAATGGCATAAGAATGCCGGTGGGCGTGTTGGTTGCCACGGGAATGTTGATACGGCCATCCATGCACTTCAAAACTGCAATCGCGGTGGGGTGCTCGGCAAGATAACGCTGGCGCGCCAGCCATGCCTCGGGGCTGCTGAAATTCTCGCCATGTCGCCTGGCGAGTTCAAAAATCCATTCAATGCGCTCGGCAATCGGCCTGTTCTGCATCTGGTACACGATTCGTCCTCCTTACCTGTAACTGCTCGCACTCTTAAACGGGCCAACCCGCAATATTGCCAATTCTTGGCCCACTTCATTTGACACGTTATTTTCATCGATCCACGAGAGCATCATTCGTTAAAAGGCGAGAGATGAGTTTGCTGCAATGATCGGCGGCATATAATGTCCAGTTAAAAAAAATAGTTTGACTCTACATGGGGAATAGTGGCATCAACCATCAAGATTTTCTTGGCTGGTTGTCCACGATACGTGACAAAATCATTTGCTAGATACTCCGCTTGCAGCCAAAGGTTTTTGCTTTAGCGGAAGCAGCAAATCATTCAAATTAGCCAGCAGTATTTCAGCTAACCTCTTTACAGGTGGGGCCGGGGTAGATTCGGCACTGTGCAGAATCAGGCCTATCTTTGGCAGTGCAGGCATACCCTTCAATACGTGCAGATGCGATGGAAGCCCAGCTCTTGTTCGGACTGTGATACCGAGGCCAGCACTTACAGCAGCCCAAATCCCGCTCAAGCTTAGGCTTGTGAAAGCAAAACGCCATGGAATGGCCGCGTGGTCGAGAGCATTTGTTGCCGCGCTACGCATAAAGCACGGCGCTTCAAAAACAACAAGCGGCAAAGGGTCATCATTGCCGATACATGTACTGTCCTCCCTCCCTATCCAGCACAGTGGTAACTCCGCAACGAACTGGTTATAGGGTGTGCTGTTTCCTGAGTCCCATGCAAGAGCGAGATCGAGACGCCCGCGGCGTACCAAGTCAAGTAGCTCGGCATTGCGCGATACCTGTACCTCAATACGAATACACGGGTGGGCTCGTGCGAAACAACCTAACGACTCGGTCAGCAAACGTTCGCCAAAATCTTCCTGAAGTCCAAGCCGGACGCAACCCTGGAGTTCTACACCCCGTATTGCACTCACTGCTTCGTCGTTAAGTTCGAGCAAGCGCTTTGCGTAACCGAACAAGGTTTCACCGGCGGGTGTTAGTACCATGCCACGCCCGGATTTACGAAGGATAGGGATATCCACTTGGTCTTCGAGCTTCTTGAGTTGCGCACTCACGGCCGACGTTGAGAGTCCGAGCCGGTCGGAAGCCTTGGCGAAACTTCCAAGTTCGATTCCGAGCACGAGGCTTCGCAACACATCCAGATCGAAAGTCAATCGTCTCACATTAACCGTCCATATTTGCAGGATTGTTTGTTTAATAACTTCTGATTTTCAGAACTATTGTTCCTTGCTATCGTGCGTCCGTCAAGTTCATTTTTATCATCAGGTTTTTTAATCGAGGAGAAGCCAAATGAATACACAGCAGAGCAATGGACAACGCGCCATGGGTCCGGGTGTCCCGAAGCTTGCAGAGTTGACGGACACGGTCATGGTCAGCGATACCAGGGAACGGAATGAACTGTCAAAACGAGATCGCAGCCTTGTCACGGTCGCGGCATTGTTTGCGTCATACCGGCTAGCGGAATTGCCGCTCCATCTCGATCGTGCGTTTGAAAATGGCGTAACTAAAGAAGAGCTGGTTGGGAGTATTGCACATCTCGCGTTTTATACAGGCTGGCGTACTGCCGCTTCTGCGATCAAGTTGTTGAGTCGGTCCCAAGTAATAAATGACCACAGGACCCACACACGAAAATAATCTACCAACGCAAGGAGTTGTCATGCCATGCCCTATGCTCGAATATCACTGATGAAAGGCCAGCAGCAGGAATATCTCCAGGGACTCTCCGACACCCTGCATCGCGCACTGGTGGAGACGTTTGAAGTCCCCGAAAGGGATCGTTTTCAGGTCTTTCACCAACTGTCACCGGATGAATTCGTGTTTGACAGGGAGTACTTGTGTGGTCCCCGAAGCGACAACTTCGTGCTTATTGCCATTACAGCAGGCCGCCCTCGCGACACTCAAACAAAAAAAGTATTTTTTCAGCGGCTTTCCGAATTGCTAAAAATAACACCGGGCATTCGTCCCCAGGACGTCATGGTGGTTATTAATACGACTGAGGCTGATGAATGGTCATTTGGCAATGGTATCGCGACGATGGTCGCTGAAGATTAACAGATATATTGACTGTGAAGTCTTTGGTTATGCAGATTATTTTTTAGATAATCAGAGAAACATACCAATTTTGTTTAATGGTCATTTCTATAATCAAGCACTTCCCTAATTTTGGCACTCAGGTCGTTCATTATGAACGGTTTCTGGATAAAATGGACCCCCTCTTCGAGCACGCCATGGTGAGCGATGACATTGGCTGTGTAACCGGACATGAACAGTCGGTTGAGGTTGGGATAGAGGGCTAACAGATTCTTGGCCAGATCACGGCCGTTCATCTCCGGCATAACCACATCGGTCATCAGTAGATGGATGTCGCCGGCATGCTCCCTTGCCAACCGGATGGCCTCACCTGGCGTGGCTGCCGGCAGGACGGTGTAGCCCTGGATTTCGAGCATATCCTTGGTCATGTCGAGGAGCAGCGGCTCGTCTTCCACCAGGAGAATGGTTTCATGCCCTCGGGCAGCAGGTTCCGCCGCACCCGTTTGTGCTGTCTGCTCTGCCTTGGCCGCATGCAGGGGCAGGTACACTTTGAAGGTGGTTCCCTGACTTGGTTCACTGTAGACATTGATAAAGCCGTTATTCTGCTTGACGATGCCGTACACGGTCGCCAGTCCCAAGCCGGTTCCTTTGCCCGTATCCTTGGTGGTGAAGAAGGGCTCGAACAGGTGCGACACGGTCTCGGGATGCATGCCGCAGCCGTTGTCGCTCACCGCCAGGAGTACATATTCGCCGGGGACGAAATCAGCTTGCGCGGCGCAGTAGGCCGCATCAAAGGCGGCGTTGTTGGTCTCGATGGTGACCTTGCCTGTATCACCAATGGCGTCCCGGGCATTGACGCACAGATTCACCAGGATCTGGTCGATCTGCGACGGATCCATTTTGATTGTCCCAAGGTTTCTGCCCGGCATCCAGGCCAGATCGATATCCTCGCCGATGAGCCGGGTCAGCATGTTCACCATGCCTTCGATGGTCTGGTTCAGGTCGAGCATTTTGGGGGCGACGGTCTGTTTGCGTGCGAAAGCCAGGAGCTGGCGGGTCAGGTCGGCGGAACGTTCAGCGGCGGTGTGGATATTCTTAAGGCTGGTATATAGTGGGTGGGCGGCATCCAGGCGATTCATCGCCAGTTCGGTATGACCGAGAATCACCCCGAGCATGTTGTTGAAATCATGCGCTACACCGCCGGCAAGGCGGCCTACAGCCTCCATCTTCTGAGCTTGGGTAAGCTGGGCCTGCAGCCGTTCCCGTTCCTCCGCCGCCCGTTTCAATTCGGTGACATCGATAAAAAATCCCAGGGTCGCCGGCTGGCCGTTATGCAGGGTCGGTGTCTCGGTCTGCATCACCCAGCGGGTCGCACCGTTTTTGGTCGCAATCCTGAACTCGAACGGCGAAGGACGCTCGTTTCCGTTTGCCGCAAAATCGCAATTGCGCACCATTTCGGCAAGTTCCGGTGAAACACCGGCAAGCGCCTCGCGGCCGATCAGTTCCCACTCGGCATAGCCGGTTATTTCCAGAACCCCGGGATTGACAAGCTTGAAGCAGCCATCCTGGATAATGAATATGCCGATCGGGGCATTGAGAATCAGATTGCGAAAGGCGTTTTCGGACCGCATTCGCTGGGTAATATCACGGTCGATACCGCGATATCCCAGGAAAACGCCATCCGGATCATAAAAAGGAACGCCGCTGCTTTCGAGGACAACCTCTTCGCCGCGCTTGCTGACACAAATCTTTTCGATCGCCGCAAACGATGATGCCGAGCCTAATATTCCGGCAAACATCGCATTGCTGCGATTCGAGGCAGCAATGGGCATGAGATCGACGATTTTTTTACCGACGACCTCTTCGGGCGCGTAGCCCAGGAGATCAAGGACACGAGGGCTGACGTAGGTGTAGATTCCGTCTGCGTCCGTTTCCCACACCCAGTCGCTGGTCGTCTCGACCAGGGAACGGAACTGCTCGCGGCTCTGTTGCAATTCTTCCCGGGATCTGGCTACCTGGTCAAAATTTTCCTGCAGTTTTTGGTAGCTCTCTGCGAGGTTGAAGGACATCCGGCTGAAAATCCGGGCAAGCTGGGCTACTTCCCCATCTCCTTTGAGATCAGGCAACGGCGCATCCCATTCGCCCCGGCTGACACTGGCTGCAGCCGCAGCCAACTGGCGGATCGGCCGCACCAGCCTTTCGGTGAACCACAGAAACAGCATTGCTCCCGCCACCAGGCTGGCCAGCAGGATGATCACGACATTGCGCAGGAATTTGTCACGGGCTTCGAGAATCTCCCGGGTTTCAACCGACAGCACCACCATCCAGTTCCATTCCGGATACACGCCGAAATTGTAAAGATGATTGCCGGAGGTGTGCGTACAGTTGAGACTGCCCGTCTTTGCGCGTATCATCTCGGAAAGGCAGGCAGCATTGGAAATATCCCCTGTCGTGCCTTGCCCGTAGACAATCGCCCCCCCCGGCAGGTCGACGATCCAGAGCCGGCCGGTTTTGCCGAATTTGTACCTGCTGAATTCCTGCATCAGGTCGCGCTTTGCCCTGTCGATATAACTTGCGACCTTTTCGACTCCGCTGTCCCTGAGCACCTGATGAGCCCCCCGGACATCGGCTATCAAATTTTTCACCTCATTGGCCATCAGTTTCTCATTCAGGTCGTTTGTGACCTGATTGATCGCCGAGACACCGGCGAAGGCTATGGCCAGGGCTACTGCCACCAGTGTCCCGAGTGAGAACAGGTTGATTTCGTATTTCAGCTTCATTTGTTTCCAGTAGAAGCCGGAGAAAAATCTCCCGGGCCGTCGATTGCTTCGTGGCCGATTACCCTGGCGGATGTAAGCTGGGAAAACGGTAGGACTATTCCTGCAGCCTGGGCCATTTTCAGGTTGACCGTCAGGTGGCTTAACTCGTTGGTCTTAATGGGAATCGCAGCCGGCGAAGTCCCGTCGAGAATCCTGAGCGCCGTCTTTGCGGCAAAGTTCCCCTGTTCCTCCGACGACTTGGCAACCGTGAACACCACGAAACGGTCCATGAACCCGTTGTGGGAGCCTGTCGGGATTTTCGTGTTCCGGACCAGGAAATCTTCAGCCAGAGTTGGATCCCAGTCGCGTATGCCTGCGTAGTTGTAGATATAAAGCATGTCTACTTCCTTCTGGGCTTGCAGGAACGCCGCCCTGAACTCTTCCATGGTCTCAACCAGATAGGGTTTAATCTCCCCATTGAAAAATCGCTTGTTGTAGATATCGACGATCTTCCTTTCCGTTTCCACATTGCCGCTGAGGTAGCCGATCCGTTTTCCGCGGGCATGGACTCCGAAATGCCGCAGCATCTCTGCGGTCAGATCCTCCTCGATCATCCCGGTGATATTTCCGGCCGGATATCCATAGACCGTGGCATCCCAGTTCACCCCGCAGAAAACGACCGGAATCCCGGCTTGCTTGAGGTAGGGAACCACCAGATATTTCTGGGCGTTGTCATCCGAAGCGATGACCACATCCGGATCGAATTCACGGATCTGCTGCCAGGCCTTCTCCCCTGCCTTCCTGCCGTATTCCACGGTATCGTTGCGCTTGGTATCCATTCGGAATACTCTGAATTCTGCACCGCTCTCGTAAAGAACCCCCCGGATGCCCTTTTCGACCTCATCACTCCACTCATACCCCTGGTGATAGGAATCGACCCAGAGGATCTTTTTCCCCTGGTAGCGATCTGGCAGGAAGCCTGACGGATCGTCATCAAGCATGGCGGAAGCCTGGCCGACAACAGTGGCCGTCTTCATCAGCGCTACCGAAGGAACGATGGCGGCGGCTTTTGCCATCCGCAGATTGACAAAGAGTTCGGCCTTGCGGTTCTCGGTCAGCGGGATATCCGCAGGCCGCTCTCCCTGCAGAAACCTGATGGCCGTCTGGGCGGCGTACTCCCCATGCTCCCTCAGCGACTTGGCTACGGCAAAGACCACAAAGGGAGACATAAATCCGTTATGGGATCCCGTCGGAATCCTGGTATTCCTGGCAAGGAAGAGTTCCGCTTCAAGACGGTTCCAGTCCCTGATGCCGGTGTAGTTGTAGATATAGAGCATGTCTACTTCCTGCTGGGCCTTCAGGAATGCCGCTTTGAAACCGGCCATGCTGTCCACCAGGTAGGATTTCATTGCGCCGTTGAAAAAACGCCGGTTGTAGATATCGACGATTATCCTCTCGGCATCGACATCCCCACTCAGGTAGCCGATGCGGGTGCCTCGTGCATACGCCCGCATATGCTTAAGCATCTCGCTTGTCAGGTCGACCTCGATCATGCCGGTGACGTTTGGTGCGGGATAACCGTATGCCGAGGCATCCCAGTTCACCCCGCAGAAGACCACCGGCATTTCCGTGTTCCTGAGGAAGGGCACAACCAGGTATTTCTGGGCATTGTCGTCAGAGGCTATGACCACATCGGGTTGAAACACCTTGATCTGAGCCATCGCATCTAGCCCGGCCTTTCTGCCGAATTCTTCGGAATCATTGCGTTTGGTATCCATGAAAAAGGTTTGCAACTGGATGCCCGAATCCCTGAGGATGAAGCGTATACCCCGTTCGATATCGTCATTGGCCTCATACCCCTGATGGTATGAACTGATCCAGAATATTTTTTTCCCCTCGAGTTGCCCTGACGGCAACTGTCCGACGGGAGAAGCAGATAATCCGGAATCTTGCGACAGACCGGTCTCCGGGGCGCTAAGCGATGCCGGTCCGGCAACAATAGTCACAAAGGAAATGAACAGCATGGCGACGGCATGTTTAAACGATTTCATCGTGGCGGCTCCTCATCTCGGTGTGTAATAAAAGGCGTCGGAGGAACTTTTTTTCGATTGGCACTACTTTTCCAATCAAAATTGAGATGATCGACTGAAAGAATTAAGCTTTTTTTGGACGTAACTAAATATCGTCATCGTGGATTTCATATCCACAAAGATAGATCTTCGACAACTGAGTGCATTTCAATCGAAAACCATATTTTGAACATCTTTGAAGTACGTTTTTGTGGCCATACTTGTTCATCTGTATACCAGTCGAAAAGCTCTCTCTCAAATACTTCTGCATAAATCTATTTGAGTATACGATCAGCCTCCTCGGCTTCTTCATACGAAGGTATGAGATAAACGGTTTGCTCGTCTTGGGGAGAAGGTACGGCACCAGAGTCGTCAATCTTTGAAGCCCACTTTATATATGGCTCAGCGGGCCTAACAATAAGAACTGCTCGATTTATCATGCTGTTTCCCTTCTCTAATTACATCATACCATTTTTTGATCATCCTCTTCTGATTTCAGATGATTTGGTACGAAATCTTTTAGTCCCTCAAGGTCCAGAACATCTTTGATAGCGCTTAGAGCAAAAGGGTATGATTCCGCCGGAACCTTTTTCTTTTGATTTGGTTTGGCGGCCTCCCAATACATTGTATGTGACATTGGAGTAAACTTGGCTAATCCCCTCCAACGAGATGTGGTGACTGGAATATCACGTATTCCCAATCCCAAGGCAGTCCGGAGAGGACCGCCGACGAAATCTCCAAACAAACCGCCCAAGGCAGGGAAGTAAATATTAGTCCATCTGGTTACGGCGAATGGCGCGGCATGATGGAGGACTGCGAGTGAAATCTTCAAACCATCAATATTGTAAGGTGGCTTCCGCCAGTAACAATAGGTTTTTCCGTCGAGTACAGGGGGGCAAGTTGGCAATTCACGCTGGTGAATTCGTCGCTCACAATCCTTTCGATTGCGCGCGAGAAGTAGTATGGCATGTGCAAGCGGACTTCCTAATGTGATAAAATCAGATACTCGCCAAGGATTCGTTGCCTCGATCTGTTCAAACCAAAGATGTTTTTGAGCTTTTCTGTAGGACTCAAGGGTTGTTGAATCTTCCGTGTTAAGCGCCTCTCCAGCTTCTGATACTTCAATGATGGCTGGCTGTTCCATTCGCTTTGGTTTTTCATGGGTATCACAGTACTCATGCCACAGTAGAGAAATTAAATCGTAACCAATAACACTCCCCAGACTGTGACCAACAACAATGATGCGGTCATATTTTTTTTCATGCAATTTTCTCAGAATCTGGATTCCTTCTTTACGAATCTTGTTTCGCAAACCTATGTTTTCTGGTGAAGGACTGAGGTATCGTGCAGCGTCGCCGATATACTTCACCAGAAACCATTGGCACGCCATTATTATTCCTGATCCAATAAGCCATCCAGGTGTCCAAGGGTCTGAATTTAGCCCGGCCACAAAACCTGAGAGCAAGAGAGCGATAATTGAAATGGTGAGGAGTCGAGACAGGCGCCATAGAGAAATCAAGTGATCTGGGACATCTATCTTGCGCCTGATAACCAAGGATGCTACCCATCCAAATAAATGACTGACTTTTGTTCCCTCAACATGATGCGCCCAGTAGTACTCATAAAAGTCAGTCGCTTGTCTTCGATGGCTTGAGAGCCGCCTAAGTTCAAAGTTGGCTGATAATGTGTCAGGCTTACTCCAGTATTTATCTGCTGTATCTGTGTCAGGTAGCACTGCATCCACGAAAGATCGCAGAGTGTCCATCGGCTTCTGCTCTCCAATCCCATGAATTAAAAGCACGGCCTGCTTTTTCATCATACTCGCTCCATTTCATCGGTTTCACTTTCTTGAATCAGCCTTACTAACTCGCTACGGTGAGAGAATGAAGGTGTGAACATGATAAATACCGCTCCCAAAAAGATATTATCAAGAAACAGGAAAATCCATGGGTACCCTGAATAGGTTCTCTTTAACAGTTAACATTTTCCTATAAACTTTCATCGTTCTGCGAGTCCTGAATTTGCGCAGATTGTTGATCGCCTGAGTATTAAATTCGGCCATCCTCGACACAAATGGAGCCGGCGGCGATCAATTTGTCGTGAAGTTCCCCACCATTCTCACGGACTTTCTCGTCTTTGAGTTCAAGCTTGCCGTCTCGGAATGCAAAAAGGACTTCTCCATTTATAAAAATTACTGCGGGCGCTGTGCCTTGCTCATACTTTGCCATTGATTCTCCCTGAAAATCCTCCCCAAATGTTCCATTTCATCATTCAATGTCATTAACTTAAGAAAAATATCGCTGCTTGTTGCCGTCACCCCGGCGGAGGCCGGGGTTCAGAACTGTTTACAAAGACAGGATTCCGGCCTGCGCCGGAATGACGCCCCTGAGGGTACTACATCATGGAGGAAAAGATTAAGTTAACGACATTGTTTCGTCATTTCAAACAACTTGAATAAATACTTCGCGGGTAATTCTCTTTCATTTTATTCAACCCAACGAGTTTTTTCTATTAGTTTCAACAGTAGCTGTCGTTGTCAATTCTAACATACAATATTTCATTGTTTTCATTTTTGAAAAGTTCAAAATTTGTTTTGTTCATTAGAAATTTAATGCCTTTGACATCTGCTTCTCTAATAGCATTAACAAACCTCTCTTCTGCCACTTCTCTACTTTTTCTACCGAGTAAAAACCATTCTTCGCCAAAGAGTTCACGTAAACATATTTCTGAACCAAGACTAATCATCGGAAACCTTTTGATTATCTCAAAAAATATTTCATCAGCGCTATATCTTGCCAAATAATAAAGACCATCATTATTGTCGTCATAGCGTATTCCATGAAGTTCATGGTCATTAATTTTTTTTCTGAACTTTTTTTCTGCAATTTCTTTAGATGCTGCATTGAGCGATTTCCACCCATCACCAAACACTTCACCTATTGTGCTTCCCTCCCGTTTTTTCATTTGGGGGAATCTTTTTACCAATTCCAGGAATATTTGCTCAGGATTCAGGGTTTCATATTTAATTGCTAAATTTTTCATAGATTTCTCACTTATTTGTTTATTATGGCGGAATTTAAAGAATGATGAACTCGTAAAAAAGGGAAAACTCTCCATTTTGTCATTTCGAGTATAGCGAGAAATGTCTAGAATTATTAAGAGATTTCTCCTCGCCATGCTCGTCGAAATGACAGGAATCGACTTTTTACGAAACCATCAAAGAATGCCTTACAACAAGGCGATACTATTTTTGGCGACCATGATTTGTTCCCTCGCCAGTTTACCCATTCCAGAGATAGTTTGATTCTAACGAACGCTCCAGCAGTTATCCTGAAGCGATGCGGAAGGTCAAACCACAAACGATCGCCTCACTATGACCAGTAACGTCCTTAAACTGAACATCTTTTCTGCACTGAAGATGATGCTCTTCCCCATGGCGATCATCACCCTGTTCTGGAAAGATCAGATAGGCCTGTCCCTTACCGAAATTTTGCTGGTCAACGTCTTCTTCTCCATCGCCAATGTGGTCATGGAGTACCCTTCGGGTTATGTCAGCGACCGGTTGGGCTACCGCCTGGCTCTGATAGTTGCCTGCCTGTTCGGCATCGCGGGTTGGAGCGTCTATCTGGTCGCCCACACCTTCTGGCATGTGATCGGAGCGGAGATACTGCTCGGCGTCTGCTACGCCTTCATCAGCGGTTCGGACAATGCCCTGCTCTATGAGACCTTGCGGGCCGGAGGCAGAACGGAACTGTATCACCGCTGCGACGGACGCATGGCCGGATGGGCTCAGATCGGGGAGGCGGGTGGAGCGCTCTGCGCCGGGCTCATGTACGTGACCGCGCCGCTGCTTCCCTTCATGGTGCAGATCGGTGTTTGGGTCACCGCACTGGTGGTGGCGCTGTCGCTCCATGAGCCTAAAGCGGAAAAAGGACCGCATATCAGCTCACACCTCAATGAGGCGGTGCGCATCAGCCGGTATGCCTTCGTGGAAAAGGGTGCGCTGCGGTCGACCATGCTTTTCGGTATGCTCCTCGGCCTGGCATCTTTTTATCCAGTTTGGCTGATCCAGCCGTTCATGCAGCAATGCCAGGTGCCGCTGACCTGGTTCGGGCCGGTGTGGGCCGGGGCCAATCTGACGGTCGCCCTCTGTGCATACCACAGTCATTCAATGTTAAATGTGCTGGGATTGCGGCGGATGTGCCTGCTTTTTTTCGTGCTCATTGTCGGGGCCTATGCCGGGCTCGGTCTGACCTCGGCCATGGGCAGTTTCCTGTTCTACTTTCTTCTGACTGCCATGCGCGGTTTTCAGGGCCCGGTGCTGCGCAGTTTACTTCAGCACAACTGCACCCGACAGATGCGGGCGAGTATCCTTTCCCTGCACAATCTCCTTTTCCGCCTGGGATATGTCGCCAGCGGCCCGCTAATCGGCAGTCTAAGCGATAGCCGAGGATTAAACACCACCTTTCTGGTTCTGGCCGGAGCCTTTGCCCTGCTGTTGCCACTGGCGGGACGCAGTTTCCTCCATCATCAGGCTGCGGTCGAACAACAAACCGAGCAACAAACAGCCCCGTGAGCGTACTCACCGGCCAGGTTGCCGGTTCTCGATTACAAAAGCCCTTGGGGTTTCCCGCTCTTTTCCCAGTGATTGATGCCCAGGGCGGTCAGTCCCTGTTGCAGGTCCCTGATAGCCTCATCGACCAGCGCCCTGCGTTCGCCTTCTTCCTTTCCGGTTGTGGTAAAGAGAATATCCAATTCCGGGATTTCGCCTAATGCCCTGGCCAGCGACTTGATGTAGACCTGCGGGTGGAGAGCAACCACCCGACTGAGGGCGGGAACCATGAGGGATTCATCGTTACAGCGGACGGTCAAGGTTCGTTGGCAGGAACCGCCCTTGCCAAAAGTTGCGGTGATGAAACCGGCCAGGGAGTGGGTGATGATCGCCTCAAGCTCCGGCGGCACACCGGGCAGACAAATGATAGTTGTTGACCCCTGTCGCAACAGGACACCGGGAGCGGTACCCACCGGATTGTGAAGGGGGAGGGCGCCTGCCGGCAACCAGGCCATTTTCTCCCGAAAGGGATTCAGTCCCCCTTGGGCCAGAACTCCTTGGGCGCAAAATTCATCATAGTGCGTCTTGACCATCTCCCGCGCGGTTACGTTCAATTCGAGTCCGACTCCCGCTCCTTTGGCGACTGCGGCCAAGGTGAGATCGTCATCGGTCGGGCCAAGGCCGCCGGAGGTGAACAACACACCCACACCGCGCTCGATTGCCGAACGGACTGCCACCGCAATCTCCTCCTCGATATCCGGCAGCATGGTTGCCCGCGCCACCTGACCGCCATGGCTGTTGACCAGACGGCAGATCCAGTTGGTGTTGGTATCCTGAATTTCTCCCCGCAGCAGTTCATTGCCAACACAAAGGATTTCCACGATGACCGATTCAGCCATGAACATAGTTCCAATTTGTAGAGACAAAAGAGAGCTTGACGCTGACCATGGCGATAACCGGCCGGTTGATACGCTTCTTTTGAATAACGTGTTTTATACGGATCACGGTGATTGACTTGCGTTTTCCAACGCCTTGTCAGCACCTTTTTTTGGGGCAGTTGCCCCGGATTCATCTTTTGGCATCTCTCCAATCTCATCGTCAACAATACAGTAGTCGCAAGAGCTATCAATGCCTGTGTGCCCATGCCAACTGTCCTCAGCCCAATCTTTTTCTTGGATTTGATTCATTTCAGGTTTCCTCAATGACGCTCATTATTCAGGTCAGGTCTAGGCTCATTGTTCCACTTCAAAACATCTTCTTGCCAAACATATCAAGATGGACCATGTCGGATACCATTTTGCGCGGTGGCCCCCCTTTCGGTTCGACCGCCGGACGCCCAATGGGAACGACCGCAACAGCTTCATACCCATCCGGCAGGGCAATCAATTTCTTGCAGGCGTCATGATTCAGGAGGCCGACGACAACCGTGCCCAGTCCCAATTCATGAGCTTTCAAGCAAAGCGTTTCAAGCAAAGCGTCTGCGTGGCGATGCCCAGATCGAACATGAACCAGTTGGAGTACTTGGTGGATTCCTTTCCCCCGTAGCAGCCCGAGACCCCTGTCTTGGCACAAACGACAATAAGTGCGGAAGCGGTCAGAGAACATTTGGTTGCGGGGTTTGTCCCTTTATCCATCTGATACGTCTCGGTTACCTGTTGAATCAGTTCTCTATCTCGGACGACAATAAATTCCCAAACCTGTGTATTGCCCCAGGATGGAGACCAGCGTACAGTTTCAAAAATCTGCTGCAATTCTTGATCGATAACGACATCTTCCGTGAACCTTCTAATACTCCTTCTTTTCAGTACGGCTTCCTGCAATTCCATCGTCAATCCTGCTTGATTCTATCCATTTTTGCTAGTGACTCTTCCCCATACAGAGGCGCTTGATCAGTCTGACCAGGTGCTTTTATATGGGTTACTACTGGACGCATTGTTATATTCTCCTGTTTGCCATTCACTTGATTCAGAGCGAAGTAGGCTACTTGATGGAGGCAAGGTAAAGAGATAGTTTGACTTTGGGAACGTAAAATCCACCAGCTCAATTTTGGGCGTTTCAGTTCTTCTTCGGAGGGAAAACCTAGACCCTAAACTATTGCGATTGATACATCCGCATTGGCCGAGAGTGAGTTGGCTACTCGAACCTGTCGACAAGATCCTCTAATTTTTGCAGCCATATTGAAACGTCCTTCGCTTCGTTGGGTAACTTTTTATAGTTATGTGCTGCTTCATTCCTGACCGTGTAATCCTTGTCAAGCTTGCCTCGGATTTCCGGGTTCCCGTCGAAAATTAGATCCATGCGCTTGCGAACTGAATATTCCTTAATTCCCTCTTTCAAATGTTGCCAAGCATACCGATCAAGCGATTTTATCTTTGCCTTGTTTTCAACAATTTCTTTTACCTCTTCTCGTACTAGATACTCAAATTGCGCCCAACCCAGAAGGTAAAAGGCAACATCAAGCACTTCGCGGAAATTTGCAAGATCCTTTGACTCACCTTTTCGCTGTCGGATTTCTTGATCAAGCAAACGAGTTAACCTGTCATACGCTCGCTTTGTTTCCTGTAGACGGCTCATCATAGCACCAGCAAGGAAAGTAGAGTGCTTTTTGTTAGTACCTGTGTTCTAAGGCGACTCTCTTGGGATATTATCTGCCATCCGTAGACTTGATTTTCATCTTTTGTTGCGACAATTATTTGAGTTTGCCTCGGTGTAATAACGTCAATACGTCCCCAAGAACCAATTAACCAAAGGCCGCGCGGAACAAAGCTTGCTATCACTTGGTCATCCGCTAGGATATCTAGGATTGGGACATCTTTGTCACTCACAGCAAACTTCTGCATGATTTCTTCGGACATGGTAACCGAGCGTGATTGGTCGAAATGTAACTCCTTCCTGTCCCTAAGCCAATTTTGAATATCACTATATAACGATTTGATTCTACCTTCCCAATTTTCCACTTCGTCAATTACCGCAGTTCGCAAGAACACCCCTTCTTCGGTTTTTTCCCAGACGTTTGTTGGCGGTAATTCGAAGAAAAATGGCAACGACCCGTCAAACGATTGCACAATAAGGTTTAGCCGTTCAATGTTGAAGTGCCAGACCTCTAGTGCTTCCCCCGTGCCTTGCGCTTCTTGGATTTTAGTATATCCCGGTTCCAAATCCCGGCGTCTTGGGTCATGGTCTCTGACCTTGATCTCGACGAGGATGCGGTGTCCATGATTATCAGTCAACGCAATATCCGCGTAAATATCTTTGTTCTCAATCACTTTCGACCGTGTCATGTTTTGCACGCGTAATGTTTGAACAATGCGTTCCTCCGCAATTTCAATTTCATCTTCAACACGAGGAAGTAATTCAGAATCATTTTCTGGGTTAAATTGCATTTTTGGGGGTAACCCAGGCGATGGACCAAAAACAACGTATCTATTACCTAAATTTACGAGAACTTGGCGCTGCGCTTGTTCCTCTTTTGTTGTCATAGTGGTGTTATCTTGCTTTCAAGCGTGAGAGATGGAAAGTGCAAAACAGTTTTGTGATATCGGGTAACTCATCCACTGATTTTATTGTGGGTATTTTTATGAGACAGGACTGAGACAACATATTTTCAACACATGTTGACCATGATGATGTACGCTATTCTGATTCGCTCGCCCAATTTTCAACCTTAAGCTTTGGAACTCTTTTGAAATGCTGATCATTATTTGTGACAAGTATCATTTTTTGACTTTTTGCATGGGCAGCAATCATCATGTCCATCGCTCCTATAATATATCCTTCCGCACGAAGAAGAGCCCTGATATTTCCATAATGTTCAGCCGCCTCTTTGTCCCAGGCTATGACATTTAAATGGCGAACAAAATCATCGATTATGGGCCTGTTTATTTTTTTTGATGATGAATGCTCAACGCCGTAAATCAATTCGGCATAAGTAATGATAGATATGCACAGTTGGTCCATTTCCAACCCTTCAAAACGTTCAAACACCTTCAAGGGTTTTTCTCGGATAATATAACTGCAAATGTTTGTATCAAGCATATAGCAGATCATTTAAAAATGTTCCTTTCTTCCAAGTCTCCTTGCTCTCTCTCCGCCATAAAATCAGAGGTTGGCTTGCTTGTAGAAAAAAAGAAATCCCGCCAGGAGTCTGGTTTTTCGGACAAAATTATATTTTGCCCCTCTCTGCGGATATACACCTCTTTGCTTTTAAATCTAAATTCTTTGGGTAAGCGTACTGCCTGACTGCGCCCATTTTGAAATATTTTTGCTTTTTCCATTTCCGTTCACCTTGCATTGATCCACAGTTTGATACATAACTTGGTATATATCAAAAATAGTATATATCTTTGTATGTATCAAGAAGGTTTTTACCCTTCTCAAACATGATGAACTCGTAATAAGAGAAAACACTTGGTTGGGTCATTTCGAGCGTAGCGAGAACTCTCTAGAATTATTATGAGATTTCTCCTCGCGGTGCTCGTCGATGACAAGAATCGACTTTTTACGAAACCATCAAACATCGCTAACCATCTGATGTTTTTCTTCTCCCGCTACCTGCAAAGTGATTTCCGGGGTTTGGGTGTCGGTGTGACCCGTGAGTTGAGGCAAAACATGGATTGACAGAGGATTGTTTGCCGTCACTATCAGTAATTCCAAACCATGGCGGAGGCCTTGCCGGTTACTCCTGGGCCAATGGGTGCAGGCGGCAAGCCGCTCTTGAACAAGCTGGAATCAGGAAGTGCGGCAGATCGCCATACCCAGTTGCAGCGCCTCTTCCATAATCGCGGTTTTTTCGACGACCGCACCTTTCACCTCCACTCCCTGGGCCAGCAGTTCGCCGCTGTAGGTGAATTCCATGGCGTCAAAGGCATAACGGACGGTCAGGCGGGCGCCATCGAAGATCTTGCCGCCGTCGGTGGCGGCAACGCTGACCATGTAGCCGCGCCGGTATTCCCGCTCCGGTTTAATCTCGCCGAGCAGATATTTCCGGCACCACAGGGCCTGGCAGCGGTCGATAAAGGCCTTGGTCTGGGCCGTGACCCCGTAAAAATAGATGGGCGAGCCGATGACGATCCGGTTGGCGGTTTCGATCTTGTCGTAGAGGGCGGTCATGTCGTCCTTGATGATGCACTGCCCCTCGTTTTCGCAATGGCCGCAGCCGGTGCAGGGGTGGATGGCCAGATAGGCCAGGTTGATATGCTCGGCCTTGTGGCCCGCCCGATGGATGCCGGCCTCGATTTGTGCCAGCAACAGGTCGGTATTGCCGCGTTTGCGGGGGCTGCCGTTGAAAATGAGGATGTTCATGATTGCCTCATGGTAGGTGCGGGTTCGAGATGCGCCAATAAGCTTGAAGACACAATACGTTGCAGGGGCGTGTCAAGGCTTGGTGGTGTGTGGTTCGAATTGCGGCCGGTCAATCCAGTAGGGGGAGGCCACGCCGGTTCTATAGGCCTCCAGGGCCTCGGGCGATGAGTTGACCCGGAGGTTGCTGTAGCTGCCGTTTTTATTTTCCCAGCGTTCGTGCCAGTAGACAGCGAGCCGCACCCGCGGGTACCTGCTGGGAATTTGTTTGAAGGCCGTGGCAATGAACCCGGCTTTGTCCCCCGGAGGGAATTCGCCGACGCCCCATTCGGCCAGGAAAACCGGTTTTTCCGGGTCCAGATGGCAGATTTCGGCATAGGGTTCGGCCATCATGCTGTCAAAATCGGCCCAACCCTCGGACCGGTTCATCTTGCCATAGACGCTGAGGCCAAGCCAGTCGACATAGCGTGTTCCCGGATAATAGCTGTTCATCCGGTTCCAGGCGGAACGCGGCGAGCTGTAATTGTTGGCGTGGAATCCCCAGAGGACGTTGGTCGCTTTTCTGGCCCGGACCCGGTCGACCACATAGCGGTAGGTTTGTTTGTACAGTTCCGGTCCCTCGTAGAGCGGATGGCCATCTTTGTGGCCGATGACCTTGCCGCGTCCAAAAAACACCCCTGACCAGGGAAACCAGGTGCCGTTCATTTCCAGGCCCCAGGTGACCAGCAGGGGTTTACCGTACTGCCGCGCCGCATCGGCCCAGGCGTCGATGTAGCTGTCCCATTTGCCGGCAAGAATTGCACGCAGCCCGAACCGGTCGGGTCCGCGCGCCTCTTCGTACGGTTTGTCCCAAGGCGACCAGAAAATGAGCGGTACCGCGCCGTAGCTGGAAATGATGCGCACGGTTTTTTCGGGAAAGGCCTGGTCGCCCCAGAAATTGCCGAAGGCCACCGTGGCCAGGCGTTTGCCGGTCAATAGCTCGAATCCGGTCAGGGCGTCATAGGTGACCTGGGCCTCGCCCTCGCCGAAATCGACATAGGCGCCCGTATAGGCGCCATTTTTCGGCATGATCAAGGTCATCGGCCCGTCCGTCTGGGCTGCCGCCTTTTCAGTGGCAACAACCTTCGATTGGTCACGGCAGCCGGAAACGAGCGGTAGAAGGAGGCAGACGATCGTCAAAACCAGAGGAATGATCCGGGATGTGCGACAAGGGGAGGCGGATTTCATGAGTGCGCGATTCCTGATTGATTAGGCCCTGTACAGGACCGAAGCGGTGCGGTCGAGTTTGCCCCAGCCGACCCAGACGCCTTTCAGCGCTCTGAGGATCGCCCGGACGACAACGATATTGAGCACCGGCCGGTAGATGAAGCGCATCGGCAGGACCAGCCAGATTTGCGACAGCGGCTCGCGTTCGACAAGGCAGGCGACCGCGGCCAGCATCAGGTCGGCGGCAAGGAAAATGAAAAAGTAAAAATAGAGGATCGAATTGGCCGGGCTCACCACCAGGGAAAGAATGAGCAGGAGATCGATGATCGAGCCGAAGGCCACCAGGAAAATGTTGAAAAACCAGGCACTCGGCAGACTGAACCACCCCAGGGCCTTGTACTGGGGGTTAAAGAGCAGTTCACGGTGCTTCCACAGACACTGCAGAGTGCCAAAAGCCCAGCGGAACCGTTGCTTGGCAAAGGCCCGCACCGTTTCTGGGGCCTCGGTCCAGGCTACGGCATTGGGGGCATAGTGGATGGTGAAGCCGCATTTGTGCAGCGCCAGGGTCAGGTCGGTATCCTCCGCCAGGGTCTCGGTGCTGATGCCGCCGGCCGCTTGCACGGCGCTCACCCTGAGGGCGCTGACTGCTCCCGGAACCACGGTAATGCAGTCCAATTGGTGATAGGCCCTTCGGTCGAGATTGAAGCCGCAGGTGTACTCCAGCGACTGGAAGCGGGCAACCAGCGTCTTTGGATTACCCACCCGCGCCCGTCCCGAAACCGCGCCGACAGCGGGATCGGCAAAAGGCTGCATCAGGTGGCTGATCGTCTGGGGCGTAAACTGGGTGTCGGCGTCCAGGCTGACCACGAAATCGTGTTTGACCACCTGCATCCCGTTACGCAGGGCGGTGGCTTTGCCGAGGTTCACCTGGCGGATCAGGCGGATGCGGGGATCGTCTTCGGCCATGGCGGCAACAATGGCCGAGGTGTTGTCCTGAGAGCCATCGTCCACCACGATGACCTCGATCGGGCCGGGATAGAGGGTGTTGAGCACAGATCGCAGGGTGTCGCGGATGACTATTTCCTCGTTGTAGGCGGCAATCAGGACGCTGACCGGCGGGCAGAACGCGGTGGATTCGTCCGCATCCGCTGCGGCATCGTCGCTTCGGCGGCTGCGAATGGCCAGCCAGGAGACGGCCAGGGTTTTCAGGACCGTCAGACCAGTGGCGACGATCATGAAGGCCCAGAAGAAATTGGTCAGCTCGTGAATGGCGGTGAAGCCGCTCTCGCTGATCATCCGGGTCAGGGGCTGCTGGTTGGCGGGCAGGGCCGGCATCAACTGTTCCGCCGGAATCCCGAGGAGTTCGGGCAGGGGCAGAATCCGGTCTCCTCTGGCATTGAGGTAGTTGATGATCCGGGGCAGCACTTCGACAGTCTGGCTGCGGTCGCCGCCGGCATCATGGAGGAGAACAACGTTGCCGCCACGAATCCGGCCGCGCTTGACGCGTTCAAGCATGGTGTCGACACCGGGCTCCTCCCAATCTTCCGGGTCGATATCCTCGGTCACGGTGACATAGCCCATGTCCTGCGCCAGCTTGACGGGCACCAGTTCTTCCGGGTCGTGGGGGTTGGTGTCGGCATTGTACGGCGGCCGGAAGAGAATGGTGGAATGGCCGGTGATCGACTCGATCAGCCGTTGGCTGGCATTGAATTCCAGATGGGCACGCTCCTCGGAGACCAGGGCGATGTTGGGATGGCTGTAGGTATGAACGCCGATCATGTGGCCTTCGGCGAGAATTCTCTCCACGATTTTGGGGTGGTTTTCCATGTTGGCGCCGATCATGAAAAAGGCCGCCTTGACGTTTTTCGCTTTGAGGATGTCGAGGATCTGCGGAGTCCATTCACTGTCCGGGCCGTCGTCGAAGGTGATGACGACGCCGTCCTCGGGCCCTCGGCCTTGGTGGAGAATGGTGAGATAGCTGGGGAATTTGTCGTAGGTGGCGCTGGCCTTGGCCCCCGGCGCGGCCTTTGGGTCGATGTGGATGCGGCGGATGCCATCGCTACGTTCATCAACAATGGTGATCAGGTTGCCCTTGCCGATATGGGCAATGGCGGCGCCGGGCCGAATGGTTTCGAGGTGCGCCAGATTGTCCCGACGCGTTGGTTCATTGGATGGCAGATCGAGGACATCCCAAATTCCAGGATCCTCGGTGCCCAACCGGTTAATGGCAATGCCGCCTGCTTGGTGTGCCCTGGCCAAGGTCAGTTGATTGAGGAAGGTGATCGCATCGAGAAACCAGATGGTATGCACCGCTCCATCCGCTTCGTAGACGAACTGGGGGTTCAGCGAGGGGCGTTGGAAGTCGCTGGAGGTCTGGGCGGAGCGCCCGGCCCGGCTCATGACGTCGGGAAAACTGATCTGCTCGGCGGATTCTTGGCCCTCGGTCCAGTCGTAGCCATAGGATCCCTGCGAGATAACCCACTGCGATGGCTTGCCGTAGCCGTCGACTAGGGAGGTGAGCCAGCCATTGAAAAATTCTTGGGAGGCGACCGGTCCGGGCGGGTCGAATTCGGCGTGCTCGTCATGGAGCATGGCAACGAAACGGTCGATATGCTGAGGAAGCACATCGAGATTGAAAATTTTCAGGTCCCTGCCGGTGGAGACACTGAGCCACAGTTCCATGTTCTCATGGTGCAGGGCATTGGCCATCCGGGCAAGGAAGGCACTCATGTTGTCGCGATAGCTGGGGTCGACCTGCTGCCAGTCGAGCACCACCCCGCCAGCGTTCATCCCGTGCAGGGCCTCGATGAGATGGGTGATGAACTGGGTTTGCCGCGTGGCCGGACCGTTGATTAGCCCTTCCACCGCCTCGGCCATCCAGACGTCACCCTCGCCCAGATTACGAAGCAGGGGCAGCAGAACGAGGCCTTGTTCCTTGGCCAGGTCGAGTATCTTTTCTTCCGGGGCGATTTTCAGTTGGCCGATCTCGGCAGCGAAGGTGAGCCAGTCAGGACAGAGGTGGGTCAGTCTGTCGGCGTTCGCTTTGAGCGAGTCAAGGCTATCCGGATCCCAGCTCTCGTAGAACCCCAGCCTGATTTCCCTGGCTTCGTCGAATTTGACAGCCGTAAGCTCCTTTGTTGCCGACGGAACATGGGGACGCCGCTGTGGAGTGCTGGGAGAATGACTTTTGGCGTCTGGATGTTTCTTGACATAATCCAACCACAGAGGCTTGGGGGCTGCCATCTGGTCGGCGGGTGTTGCTTTTCGTTGCGAAGCCTTGATCCCGGATTTCAACTGCTCGACCGCCGGCGGCATGGTGAGGTGCGAGGGCAGGACCAGGGTTTGAATGAACAGAATGGCGGCTATAAAAAAAAGCAGACCGCCGACGAACATCAGGCGTCTGAACCGGGGCCAGCGTTTGCCGCGATGGTCGAGAAAAACAAAGGACTCTTTGCTGTCGATATCGCTGGCGGCCGGGGGCGGAGAGGGGGTGTTGCCGAGGGGGGGTTGGTTCATATAAGCTGGGGGATGACGGGTGGCGCCGTTGCACACTGCTTGCAGCGGATAGTTTTATGGTGGCCTGTGATGTGCCAGTGTGCTGATTGGAAAAGCAGCCGGTTGCAGGTCAGTGATCATACACTTCCGGTAACCTTTTTTCAATCACGCTTTGCAAGGAAAAACAGGGAAAAGCATGTTGATTACGGTACTCTTGTCAGATATTGGGTGGAATGGCGGCAGTGGTCGAAGATGACCTGTTTCTGGAGGAAAAGCCAGGGGCGTTTAACCCCTTCGATCATAGCGTTCGGCAAGGCTGATCACCTCTTCTTTTCGTGGAAAATACAAGGTCATGGCGGCGGCGGAAAGCGCGGTCAACAGGTAAAGGTCGAAGTGGTTCTTGCTCAGCAGAAAGAGAACAAGACCATAGATACCGATGGCCTCGGTCATGGCCAGGGCAATGATCATCGCCGTGGTGTAGCGCTGCAGGGCCGGATGCTGCCGGGATTTCATCGGTCTGGACGCTGTTTGCGCGGCCAGGAGCGCTCGCCGCACAAACCATGAAGCCAACAGGGTGGCAAAGGCAACGCCGTACATTGTTATTCTCAGGTCGGCGTAGGCCTCGGGCGGAAAATTGATGGTCGAGTCGCGCAGCATCACGGGCACAGCAAAGACATACATGATCAACGATATCGTTAGGGCGGTCCAGATGATTTTCAGCGTCGACATCCCTTTTTCAAGTTCCTGTGCGGTCAACATGCGTGCCTCCTGCTTGACGATCTGGTGAGGGCCCGATGTCTGCCCGGTTGTCGGACCGGTCGGGTAGCGGGATAAAGGATTTATTGATCACCTCTCTTGTAGCATTTGCGCGGGACCTTGGCAACCGCTGTAACCGGGTATGGTGCCGAACCGGTTTGGATCGAAGCCAGAACGGTTATTCGGACTTCATCACTGTGGGATGCGTGGAGAAAACGGGGGGTTAATGTACCGGCACAGGGCGGCTGCGGTACAGCAAGGCCGCAATGACCACGGTACATGGAGCCACGGCGATCACCCCGAAGCTGCCGACCAGGATATTGAGGATCTCGGCGGCGACAAAGGGGGCGTTGAGCAGGTTGGCCGGCGGCAACCCTTTGGCGAGAAAAACCATGAACATGGTGATGTGACTGCCCGAATAGGCGAGCAAAAGGGTGGTGGTCATGGTGCCGGTGACTGCGCGGCCGACCCGGAGACCGGAGCGCATATGCTCGATCAAGCCGATTTCGGGATGGCGGAATTTGATTTCGTCCATGGTCGCGGCAATATCCATGGCCAGGTCCATGACCGCCCCGGAGCAGGCGATAAAGACGCTGGCCACGAAGATGTCGGTGAGGTTGAGATGATAGTATCCCGAATAGAGCAGCATTTCGGCAAAGGGACGGACCGCGCCGTGCAGCCGGAACAGGTGGGTGAACAGGGCGGCCAGACCGCAGGTGAGCAGCAGCCCCAACATGGAACCGGCAAAGGTGGCCAGACCGCGCCGGGTGAGACCGCCCACGGAAAAACAGACTACGCCGGTCAAGAGGGTGACAATGCCGAGTCCGGTGGGCAAGGGCGGATAGCCGAGGAGCAGGAGGGGGAAAAAGAGCTTCCACAGGACCAGGGCCGCAAAAATAAAAGAAAGGCCCGCCTTGAGACCGGTGACGCCCGCTACCCCTACCAGCAGCAGGGCAAACAGGGCGATGAGAAAGAGCTGCAAACCCAGCCGGTAGGAGCCACGGGCCACGGCGTTGACCGGTTTGCCCTCGGCGGCGCTGTATTCAATCAGGATGGTGGCGCCAGCCTCATAGAACTCATCGAGTTCCATTTTGCCGGTGAGCATGTTGACCACCTCAAGCTGCTGTCCCTGGTGCGGTCCGGAGAGCAGTTTGACGGTCAGCATCTGGAGGTTGGTCTTGACGATCAGGTTGGTGCGGACCTTGGAGTTGTCGACTTCGGTAATCAGGGCGCGGCAGCGGATGCCGCTGGGTGCTTGGGGAATTTCAGCAATGTCGAGAAACAAGAGACCAGCGCAAAGGGTGGCAATGATCAGGGAAAAGAGGAGTTCGCGGCGCATTGCATTCATAAGGATAAAAAAGACCCACGGCGTCGTCAAGGGAACGACGCCGTGGGTTGGCGGGTGAAAGGGGGATTATTTGGTTGCCGCTGTTTTTATGACAGGAAGCTGTTGCCAGATACCCATGGACCGGGCCATCTGCTTGGCGATGTCGGTGTTGTCGTAAAACCCTTCGAACCGTTTTGAGTCAGGCCCGATGGCGAAAACCGGCACCGGCACGCCGGTATGGGAATAGGAGGTCCAGCCGATACTGGCGCGCTCGTTGAGAATGTGGGTGATGGTGACGATAATTGGTTCATAGCCGCCATAGAGCAACTTGTTTTCGTCTGTCTTGTTGTCGTTCTGCTTGACCATCGACATATCGTAGGCATCTTCAAGTTTTTCCTTTTGATAGTCATTGAGGCTGGACCATTCAAGGCCAAAGACCGACTGCATCAGCCCGATCATCTCCGTGCTGCTCTCCAGATTGTTAGCGGCGGTCCAGTTGTATCCTTTCGAATTGGCGGCCTTGTGCGCTGGCCACTCGTTCATACCAAAGGCCTGGAAACTGCTGGATTGGCCGAGCAGCCGGTCATAGTAGGCGCCGTAGCCGGTGGTGGCATGGCCAACTGTCATGCCGCCGGTTTCGTGGTCGCCGGTGACCACGATCAGGGTCTGGGATGGATGGGATCGGTAGAAATCAAGGGCCACGCCGACCGCATCGTCAAAATCCAAGGTGTCGCCGATGGTGGCCATGGCGTCGTTGGCATGGCAGGCCCAGTCGATCTTGCCGCCTTCCACCATCAGGAAGAAGCCGTCATCCTTGTTGGCCCAGCCGCCTTTTTTGCCGTCTTTCTTGCGGGTAAGCAGCGAGGCAATGGCCACTTCGGTCATCTCGGCCAGGGAAAGGTTGGTTTCCGGCCGGTCAATGGCATAGGGCATGGCAGCCGAATCCTGCAAATAGGGGTTGATGGCCACTACCTTGCTTTTCGGGTTCTTTTTCAGGTCGACAATAGCATCGCGGCTGTTAAGCACGGTGTACCCCTTCTGGGTCAGCTTATCCCAGACGTTAACCGTTCCGGTTGCTCCAGCCAAACCGCCGCCGCCAAAGAAATCATAGTCGGTTTCCGCCATCTGGGAACCGATGGTGTTCATGTCGCCCCGGCTGGGGACGCTGGCATAAAACGCGGCTGGGGTGGCGTGGTCGAGGGAAACGCTCGAAACAATGCCGACCCGCTTACCTTTTTCCGCAGCCAGTTGGGCAATGGACTTGTAGCTGACGGTCTTACTGTCGTCCATGCCAATGACGCCACTCAGGGTTTTAATGCCGCAGGCAAAGGCAGTGCCGGCGGAGGCGGAGTCGGTATTCAAGGCATGGGCATCGTAGGTGGTTTGCATCCCCAGAACCGGCAGCTTGCTCATGTTCAGGCGATTTTCCTCTTTGAGGAGATCCTTGGCCTCGGTGGCCTTGCCGCCGTTTCTGGTGGTCAGGTAGGCCTCGGTGGCTTGAATTTGGGAGCTGGACATGCCATCTCCCACAAAAAAGAACACATACTTGGGCGTTTCGGCCAAGGCAGCGGTGGACAGCAAGGTTGCCGCGGTCAAAGTTGCGGCGCAGAGCCATTTTTTTCCTCTCATTCTTCCCTCCATTCGTATTTCGTGTGCTTTGTGAACACGACCATTCACCCAAGCCGGGGCTGACGCCAAACGGCTCTCCGTTCCTGACGGTGCATGTTCCGGTAATGCTGCCGGTCGGCAAATCACCCCCGGCAGGCCCTCCTTTTTTGCCGCATGGATGTTAGGATGTGATGAGCACTGGAATAGAGCATGATCAGCATTTGAATAAAAAACAAGAAACATGAAGATCGTCAACCGGTCCTTGACTTCTTTCAGTGGTCAGGCTATTTTAATTAAAAATATGAATATATGTTCAGATAAAGGAATTCGATGGCAAAGCAACACGACGACAGTGAACTGGATTTGTGCGGTATCCGCTGTATCCACAGGGAACGAATTGTGGCGGCACGCGACAGGGCCTTGCCGGCCGGCGACTACGAGGCCATGGCAACGCTGTTCAAGGCTATGGGTGACCCCAACCGGTTGCGGATTCTGTGGGCGCTTAATCAGGGCGAGATGTGCGTCTGTGATCTGGCGGCCCTGCTTGAAGGTTCGGAGTCGGCGGTCAGTCATCAGTTACGGCTGCTGCGCCAGATGGCGCTGGTCAGTAACCGGCGACAGGGACAGGTGCTCTATTACCGGCTCAACGACGAGCATATCCACATGCTCATTCAGATGGCCCTGGAACATATCCGGGAATAATTTGTAAACAGGATAGATGGTATGCATTTTTTGTATGAAATTTTGGGTGCGGCCTGGACCCTGCTTGAGCAGTCCTCGCTGTATATTCTTTTTGGCCTGGCGGTTGGCGGTCTGCTGAAAATGTTTCTTTCCGCCGATTATGTCGCCGCTCACTTGGGTAAGGGCAAAATCAAATCGGTGTTCAAGGCGGCCCTGCTCGGCGTGCCCATCCCGCTCTGTTCCTGCGGGGTGTTGCCGGCAGCGGCGCAACTGAAGAAACAGGAGGCGAACAACGAC
>Ga0074197_1000276_pt1 | contig 71254 bp, 55 predicted proteins | sample EPASupsiteSAE305_FD_64526 | JGI IMG/M metagenome (GOLD analysis project Ga0074197, IMG submission 64526) | Bioremediated contaminated groundwater microbial communities from EPA Superfund site, New Mexico - SAE3-05 reassembly with SPADES | ecosystem: Environmental > Aquatic > Deep subsurface >... | reverse complement strand
AGAAAAGATGACCTTCTGGCTCTATATTACCCGAAGTGAAAATTCATCTTAGGGTAAAATATTGTAAATGTGATATTTTAAAAATAATGCGGAAACTATTTGGAAAACAACATAGAAGTTACACGAAGGTTGAAGCGGGCTACAATGCTTGAATTTACTACTTTTCCCGGCAATTTTTATACAGCTTGTTGGGTGTTCATTTTCTTCATCATTTTTCTTACAATTTGCTACTTTGTTTCGAACTGCTGTGCGTTGATTTCATTTCTCAATTATTTTCCAATGACCTGTTTTGTCGCTTCCAGTGCGTGCTATTATTCCGCTCTCTTTAAGTTCTTTTATTTTTCGTTTTGCTGTGCTCAAACTTATCTTTAATCTTTCTCCTATTTCGGTTGCTGTTATTTTATTATTTTGCTTTATCAAATAAAATACAGTATCATTTACAGTATCATTTTGCGTTTTTACAGTATCAATGTAATGAACGTGCATTTCTCGGTTTATCAGCGAATGGTTTTCGCCAAGCAATAAATTTGAAAGAAAGCGAATAAGATATTTTTCTGTTTTGTGAATACCTTTGGCTAAATCTTCGTAGTTGGCCCGTACAAGTGCATTGCGGAAATACCACGAATGCTTTGCAAATAAGTCATTGTTTACTTCTTTAAAACCAAGTTTGCGAAGGTATTTTATTAAAAAAATTGCCGTTGTCCGTGTGTTACCTTCGCCAAAAGTATGAATTTGCCATAAGTCGCTAATAAAATGTGCTATGTGTTCAATAATTTCTTGTTGGCTTAAACCTTTGAAGCTAAATTTTTTTTCTTGTTCAAAATCGTACTCCAAAGTAGCTTTCAAACTCTCAGCACTCGCATACAAAACCGTTTCGCCATTTAAAACCCATTCTTGTTTTGTAATATTATAATCACGGATTTTGCCTGCATGGCTGTAGATACCTTGAAACAACCTGCGATGATTGGCAAGGTATTCGACTGGCGAAAACGTAAAGGTTTGCTCGCTCAATATTTCGGCAATACGTGCCGAAACTTTGTCAGCTTCTTCTGTGCGGTTTTCTGTATCTTTTACAGGATGTAGCTTGTAATAACTGTCTATTAGCTTTTTTACCTCATCAATGGAAATATCGCCTTCAATATTCTGCTTGGCAGTTGCTATCAAGTAGTCAGAAGGTTTTAAACCATCAACTTGTTGCAAGCCGATTGCGGTTTTCCAAACTTTTGCTTTTTCTGCTTTGTTGGGTTCACCTTGCCGTAAATATTCTTCAAAATTATCCATTTTCAGAATTCTGTTTTCAGTCTTTACTTATTGAAGTCGTAAATTTACATCATTATTGTCAACTTTCAAGGTAGCACGGTCTTTCTTGCACTTGCATATAACGGACGGAAGTATGCACCGTAGGGGATTTCGGAGCTGCGTCTGTATCACCCGTTACAAATCTTGATGCGAACTGAAACGCTTGATATACCACTGAAGCCCGCATGCACTATACTATGTTAGCGGTTCGGGCTTTTGTTTGTCTTGTTTTGCCTTTTCATATTATTATCTCTTTCGTTTGTAATGCAGCTGTGTTAGTCCTGTGTCAAATGTTTTTGAGTTCACAAGTTCAAGTTGTTGCTCGGGTCTGCCGTCTTTGAAAAGTCTTGTTCCATTACCAACCAATACAGGTACAATCGAAATAATAACCTCGTCAATCAGATCGTTTTTCAAAAGTTCGTTCACTATTTCTGCTCCACCATCACAATAGATATTTTTTCCGTTTTCTCTTTTTAGTTGTTGTACCAAATCAGTTAGATTTCCGGTGTAGAACTTTGTTTTGCCGACACTTGGTCTTTCCGTTCTTGTAATAACATACACGTTTCTTTCCCCATTACCGTAATGAGAAGTGCCAATTTCTCTAAGTACCCAATCGTAAGTTTTTCTACCAAGAATTATTGTGTCAATATTTGCTGTAAATTCTGCATAACCATAATCTTCCCCTTCTTTTTCGACTGATTTCAAAAAACTAAGGTCATCATTCGGTTTTGCAATGTAACCGTCCAAACTTGTTGCTATGAAAAGTGATAATTTTCGCATTTCTCTTTATTTGTTATAGTCTGTTTTATTTTATGGTGTCGGCATTTTCCGTGCCACATGCTTACCTGGATACACAAAGTTATCAAGGTACACAAACTAGTGCTAAGTAATTAAAAATTTCATTTTTTTTAAAGTACAATAGGGGTTACTTCAAACTAAGTTGTCATTCTCTCAAAACAGTACATAAATAAAACTATGAAAGTAGAAAACATGAAAACTAAACTAAAGATTCGCCTTGGTGTGGCCCTTTTTAATCTGACTACGGGCATCAAACTTACTTTACAACCAATTCAGGTTACACAAAGCATCCTTTTTCTCATTCAGCCAGTCATAATTTGCGTTCAACAAAAAAAATTTAACTCAATCGTAGAATTAACATTACTTTGACATCATAAATTTTCCAATAAAAAATCGGATTTTTGAAAACCCAATTATTAAAAACATAGATGACAAAACATGAAAACTAAATTTACAATTACCCTTGGTATGGCCCTTTTCCACCTGATTGGAATGGCTGCAAACACGTTTTACCAGCCTGAGAATAAAACCGACGTAACGGACGCCAGGGAGAAAAGCGTAGTTATTAACAGCCTGCCGGATGAACATGATGAAATGGATGACCCGGCGGCGGCACACAATGTTACCTTAAGCGGGTACATTACCGACAAATTGAATGGTGAAGTGTTAATCGGGGCCACGGTTTACGTTTCCGAAGCTGGAGCAGGAGCTGCTTCGAATGGGTATGGTTATTATTCATTGGTTGTTAACGAAGGTACTTATACCGTATCCTTTTCATACCTTGGATATGAAACACAACAGGTAAAACTTACCCTAAAAGAAAGCACTTCATTGAATATCAGCCTTTCGGACAAGAGTGAAAAACTGGATGAGGTATTGATTTCTGCTGAAAAGAAAAACAACAACGTAGAACGGGTTGAAATGAGCATGGTTAAAATGCCAGTAAAAATGGTTAAAAAACTGCCCAGCTTTATGGGAGAGGTTGATATTTTAAAAAGTATTCAAATGCTCCCCGGAATTCAAAGTGGCGGAGAGGGAAGCTCGGGTCTGTATGTTCGTGGCGGTGGACCCGATGAGAATTTGCTTATTCTGGATGAAGCCCCGGTTTATAATGCTTCCCATTTAATGGGATTTTTCTCGGTGTTTAATTCCGACGCCATCAAAGATATTCAGGTTTACAAAGGAGGCATTCCGGCACAATATGGAGGAAAAGCCTCGTCGGTTATTGATATCCGCATGAAAGACGGAAACAATAAAGATTACCGTTTTTCGGGAGGCATTGGTAATATTTCGAGCCGGCTGACCCTTGAAGGCCCCATTATTAAAGATAAAGCAAGTTTCATTCTGTCGGGCCGAAGAACCTATGCCGATATAGTAGGAAAACTTGCAGGAATAAAAGAGCTGAAAGGCAATAAATTGTATTTTTATGACCTGAATGGAAAAGTAAATTTTCAGGTTTCACAAAAAGATAAACTCTTCGCATCGGTTTATTCAGGTGACGATGTTTTTGCATTAGGCGAATCCATCTACATGCGTTGGGGTAATTTAACAGGAACCGTTCGCTGGACCCACGTTTTTGGCGATCGCCTGTTTTCGAATACCTCGTTTATTTATTCAAAATACGATTATAATTTAGGGGTCCCGGGCGGCGGGGCCGACCAGTTTGACTGGTCATCGCAAATTCGGGATCTGAATATTAAAGAAGACATGACCTATTTGATTAATCCAGACAATAAACTATCGTTTGGTCTCAACGCCACTGTTCATCATTTTGAACCGGGCAAAATCGATGTAAGCGAAAGCTCTTATTACCATGACCTTGAGCTCACCCATTACAATGCCATGGATAATGATTTTTACATCTCGAACGAACAAAACATTGGAAGCGCCCTTACCTTACAATACGGTTTCAGGGTTTCCATGTTTCAACAAGTTGGCGAAGGGCAGGTCAGAGAATATTTGAACCCTGAAAAACCAGTTATTAAAGATACCATAGGTGTAAAAAATTATAAATCGGGCCAATTCATCGGTAATCCTTTTATAAATATCGAACCCCGCGTGGCCATTAAATATTCGCTTGGGGCCAACAGTTCCATAAAAGCTTCATACAACCGGATGGTACAGAATATTCATTTAATCACAAATACCAATTCACCTACGCCTCTTGATATCTGGTTGCCCACCAGTAAATACATCAAGCCTTTAATTGTTGATCAGGTGGCCTTAGGTTATTTTCGGAATTTTATGGATGATGCCATCGAAACATCGGTTGAAACCTACTATAAGAACATGAATAATGTAATTGATTATAAAGATGGCGCCGAGTTATTCCTGAACGAAAGTTTGGAAACCGAATTATTGAGAGGAACCGGCTATTCGTACGGTTTAGAGTTTCTATTAAAAAAGCAGCAGGGTAAATTAACCGGTTGGGCGTCGTACACCCTGGCAAAAACCATGCGCCAGATTCCGGGAATCAACAACGGGAAAGCCTATCCGTCGAGTTACGACCGTACCCATGATTTTTCGATCATTGTCAGTTACGAAATCAATAAATACTGGACCGCTTCGGCCAACTGGCTATTTTCAACCGGAAATGCCACATCGTATCCGGTTTCGAAATACAACGTAATGGGACAAACGTTGTATATCTATGCGGCCCGAAACAGCTACCGGATTCCTGATTATCACCGGATGGATGTTTCGGTTACCTACGACTATAAAAAGAACGAAAACCGAAAGTATAAACAGTCCATCAATCTTTCGCTTTACAACGTGTATGCCCGACGAAATGCCTATTCCGTATCGTTCCGCCAAAACGAAGATAATCCGAATATTTCGGAAGCTGTTCGTTTATCCATTATCGGCTCCGTAGTGCCTTCAATTACTTATAATTTTTCTTTCTAACCTTTAAAATACAATTGTCATGAATAAATATATCCTAATTGCAATGTTCCTGTTTTTATTTGCCTCGTGCGAAGATGTAATTCAGGTGGAGGTAAGAAGCCAGGAACAGGGGCTTTACTCCATCGAAGCAAAAATAACGACCGAGAGCGAACCTTGGGTCTTTGTAACAAAAACGCTGGGCGTAACCATTGATCAGCCCTATGCGGAAATAAGCAATCTTATTGTTACCCTTTCAGATGATGTCCAGCCTTCGAATTCAATTGTTCTGGTTGAAGATGCCAATAGAAAAGGGTATTATACCGTTCCTCAAAATGAAGATTTTTACGGGGTTAGCGGAAGAACATACACCCTTACCCTGCTAACTCCCGAAGGAATGACCATTACTTCAACCGAAACCCTAAACCCGGTGGAACCTATCGACTCAATTCAGATCAAACCGTCGGAACGTGGCGATAAACTTTTTCTGGCCATATTTACATTTGGAAAAGAGACGCCTGGCCCGGGAAATTATTATAAGTGGGACATCTACATTAATGATACCTTATTGCATATCGATAATGCCGAATATTTGGCTTATGCCAGCGATGAACTGGTGGATGGAAATTACATTTCGGGTCTTGAAATTCTCACCGATTTTCATGACCCTAACAAAGAATCGGAGCGCGTACTTAGATATTTAGATACGGTTTATGTTCAGCAAACATCCACTTCGGAATTTGCCTACAATTATTACCTGCAAATGACAAACCAGGCTTCGGTTGGAGGTTTATTCAGTGTTCCACCGGCCAATATTCCGGGTAATTTTACGTCGAGCGATGGCAAAGAGGTGGTTGGCCTGTTTACTGCACACGATATATCCACCTCGAATACGGTAGTTATTGATAGCACCATCGAAGTGCTTTTAACTAAAATCAAGTAGACAAAACGGCAATTCTTGAATATAATATCAGGAAGCGCATAGTTCCTACCAATGATGAACTGCCCTGAGGCAAACAGGGTGGTTTATCATTTATGATCGGTTACATTACTTCTTTTTCTTCGATGCTTTCGCTCGTTTATTGAATTCCAACGCCAGGTCAATCCAGTAGTCAAAGTCTTTTTTCGATCGCATGCCTGCATCCTCAATCAGGATGTACCCTTTCATGGGCCGATGGGTAAAATCCATGGTACGGCATCCGTTTTTCTCCACTTCCGTTTCGTGACGGGCCGGATCGATGCGGCACATTAATTCATCTTTAATGATGCCCACACACATTTTGTTGTTAACCATAAACACCAACCCTCCCATCATCTGCTTTTCTTCGATGTTAGGGAGTTCAAAAAGTCGTTCCCTGATTCGTATCGCCAGATTTTCGTTATAAGCCATCGTATTAACCTTAAAGTGAACTAATTATCGGTAAACCAGGTTGAAGAATTGATTCAATTCCAATCACACTGATACCCAAAGATAATAAAATGGATGCATTTTAAATGGGACAAACACATTAACTGTTTATGATGAGTGTTCCTTTGTTGCTGGCGAAGGATTGAAAGAAAATTCCTGGAATTGGCAGTTCGTTGTTTTTTCTTTGTCATTCGTTTCTCGGTTCATAATACAGAATTACCGCTCCAACATTAAAGGTTTTAGTCTTAACGAGTTTAAAAATAATCCTGTCGTTTATGTTTTCAAATAATGGCAAACCGTTTCCCGCAACAACCGGATGTATGCAAAGTTGGAATTCGTCAATCAAGTTAAGTTTCATTAGTTGTATAATTAAACTACGACTACCAACAAAAATATCTTTACTCCCGCCATGGCGGGATTGCTTGAGTTCTAAAACAGTTTCTTTTAAATCACGATTTGCTATGGTTGCACTTTTCCATTCAACATTGTTCAGGGTATGGGAAAAAACAATCTTTGGAATATTGTCAATAGCTATGGCAAAGTCATTCATTGATTTTTCTTCTGAAGGATTTTCTAAAAATGTTCGCCAAAATTCCATAAGCTGATATGTAGTTCTGCCATATAAGATGGCGTCTCCTTGACCCAATAATTCCGTATAATGTTGATGTATTTCTTCATCAGGCAACCCTGCCGTATGGTCGCAAAACCCATCAAGTGTCATATTGATTGCAGCAATTAGTTTTCTCATACTATTTTTGTTTAATCAATTGTCAGTTTTCGTAAGATTCTTTCTCCAATAATCACAAACGGCTTAGGCTATATGCAATAAGGAATTGCGGGCTACTTTCCTGTCCGCCAGTACTAAAGTTGGAGCGGGGAAGAAAGCTTGAATTACCACCGAAACCCTTATTGCAAATTGCCTTTGTTAGCGGTTCGTTGTTATTTATGTTTCACTTCTTTGTCAATTTATAAACCTTACCTTCTTCATCATAAGTTGTCCATTCTCCAACAGGGTCTCCATTTATAAAATTACCCGAACGCTTAATCGTTCCGTCAATCCGAAACCACTCCCAATAACCTTCTGGTTTTCCGTCAATAATTTCCCCTTTAGACCAAATAGTTTTTCCGTTAGCGTGATATTTAATTGTAACACCATCAAATATTTCCGACTTTTTAGCCTTTACTTTTTTCGGTGACGGCATATTATTTGCGTTTTACGACCACATCATTTTCAAAACTTTCCTGATATTCAATATTATTATTCCTGTCATATCTAACAAAGACCCCATTTTTCTTTCCACCACTAAAATTTCCGGTTTGCCAAAGTTGCCCTGTTTCCCGATAAAAACGCCATTCACCATCCATTAGGTTGTTCTCAAAAAGTCCTTCTGCTTTAATTTTCCCGTTTTTGAAAAAGTAAGTCAGTTTGTTTCCATTTAGTTCGTAGACTTTTTGTCCGTTTTTATAATTCTTTTTGTTTAACATATCTTCATCTATTTATCTCTTTAATAGCGGTTCTTTGTTATTTCCCTATTATCATTTGTCCATTAATGCCAGCAACTGTTTTATAATGATTTTCAATTCTTTTTCCTTTTTTTTCAATTCCTCAATACTTTTAAATGATGAAACTCGTCTACCGTCCTTATAGTCGCCTTCAAGAAGTCCAGTTGGGTCTGTTGCGTCTGCACCTCTCAAAAAAATAATTCGTAATGTGTCTTGTTTATAGAAGTTGAAATTAACAATAAATCTTTTGTATTCTTTGGAATCAAACGGTTTCATTTTACCAGTAAAAAAAAATGTCGGCACATTCCAATAAATTCCTTCTCCAATATTTTTGTCTATACTCAAAATATAAGTTCGCAAGTATTGAGCAAGGTCAAGCAAAGGATGTTTTAAGCTATCCATATACTCATTAACCTTTTGAGGTTCGGAAATACCTAACGTTAAGTTGGTTTCTTTTTTTGCCATTGACTATTTAGTTTTTAATAAAAATATTTTTCCACCAAGCCATGCAGCAGGCAATGTTAATACCACAAGTGAAATAGGATACCAATGTGGCGGAAGGTGCCACATCACAATCATTCCCACAATTGTTAAAACAAAACCGATTATTCCAAGAATAATGGCGTGCTTCATTGGTTTGCTGGGTGCAAGGCGTGCAGTCAGATAACAACCGAGCGTGTTGAAAATCGTTCTATACGCAACAATTATTGCAATTAACCCAACAGGATTTTCGTCAAATGGTTCTGTTTTCATAATGCCTGCTTTTTGCAAAATGCTGTCCGTTATCGTTGATAAAATTGCCAATGCTGCAAATCCTGCAATAACAGCCCCGATACTTTTCAATGTTTCCTTTTTCATTTTTTTAGCGTTGATAATAATGTGTCAAGTTCATTTAAGGTCATTGTAAATCCTTCTTTGAAGCCCATTTGAATGTGCATTTCAATGTCGGCAAGTGTTTTGTGTTTTATCATTATATCTACTGTTGTTGTTCCGTTTTGTTCGCTGAAATTCAATTCCCATTGTGAAGTTGGAAGAGCTTCGTTAATGTTTTCGTCTTTGTCGGTAAATGACGACAACCAACCCAAATCGGTTTTAGGGTCAATTAAAGTGAATTTCTGAACACCCCAATGCTCTTGTCCTTCGGGCCATACCATTGCGTAAAATCTACGTCCCCCAACTTTGAAGTCCATAATTTTTGTTTTGGATTGCAACGGTTTTGGGGCCCACCATTGGTCAAGAATTTCGGGATTTGTCCACGCTTCCCATACCAATTCACGGCCTGCGTTAAATTCACGTTTTATGTTTACCGTGTTGTTTTCTTTGTTGACTGTGAAGTCAAATAATAAATTCCTGTTCATTTTTTCTTGTTTTTAATTGTTAACAATACTTCGTCAAGTTGATTGAAACGTGCTTCCCAAATTTTCCTGAATTGGTTCAGCCATTTGTCAATTTCTTTCATTTTGTCAATTTCAAGTTGGTAGTAGATTTCCCTACCTCGTTGTTTTTGCGTTACCAATTCGCACTCTGTCAAAATGCGTAAATGTTTGGAAACCGCTTGTCGTGTCGTGTTAAAGTGTTCGGCAATTGCGTTTGGTGTCATTGCTTGCAATGCGATAAGCGTGATAATCGCCCGTCTTGTCGGGTCAGCTATTGCCTGAAAAATATCTCGTCTGATTTCCATTATGCAATTATTTGGTTGCAAATATATGTGCAACTTTTCGGTTTCGCAAATTTTTTCTGATTTTTTTCAGGAAGTCAAAATTAAGGTCGGAATTGTCAGTCTGGTGGGGCGTCCTACAACGACCGCTAACGTTACGTAACCGGGTAGGCAAGGGGAATTTCACCCCAAGCCTCTCACAGAACCGTATCCCGATGAAAAAAAATCGGGACAGGCTGTGATAGCCTCCCGTCATACGGCTCTTCTAATTCTTACAACAAATATAAGCTCATACTCTTTCGAGTTGGCAAAATGTAGTCCGAAATTAGCTAACCCCTTCGCTCCGCTTCCATTACAGTTGCATCAGCACTACTACGGGTTAGTCTGCCTCCCGATTAATTATCGGGATTCTCAAGTTCCGTAACTGAGCCCAAGTAAAGTTCTTGCCCTTTGAAGGACGTCTGCCGTATAGCCAGTAAATCAGGTATCTGCTATACTTATAACTCGGTTTACTCCCTCCGGTCGTGAGATTGCTGGTGCTTAGTTCATACTCCGTAGCTTTTGACAGAATGTAGCAACTTCTCAGCCTGTCCCGATTCATCGGGAACTCTTAACCTAAGCACCTTTAGGTGGTTTATTCCCTTCGGTCATGAAATCGCTTACGCTTAGTTGATGCCCCCTCCTGAAAGACGACACCGATGGTTCACTCTCCTAATGAAGGATTCCATCATCACGATTACAGCATGCAGAACCATGTTTTGCCGATGTTCTGCTTCTCGGCACACTATGAAACGTTGAGGATTTCATACCTCAAAACTTTCAAACCGACACGAAAGGTACAAAAAAGATTCGACTTGTCGAATCGCTGTGAACCCGCCATGCCTTATACCGCGCTGCTGCCTTTATTTATTTTATCCATTTTCTTTCCAATATTATCAATAGATTTCGAAATTGACGATATTAGCTCAGGGAGAAAATTTAAGTTACAAATTATAATCTCATCAAAATAGGAATGACCTTTTCCACGCTTCAAAGAATTCATTAATTGTTCTGTTTTATAAAATCTTAAGCTGGTATCTTCATTTTTAACCCCATCAATACTAGTAATCATCAATGATTGCAAATCATTGTAATATTCAAATCTCTCCACCGTATCCTCTTCCGGGAAATCCTTAAATAGATTTTTACAATGTTTTTCAAAACTTGGATATAAATCAGTCCTAAAAATCAAAAATGGAACATCTCTAGAAATATTCTCCAGTGTCTCTGCACTTTTTACGGCCTCAATAGAAAAATCCTTATTAAGTATCTTTAAATCCGCAGTTGTTACAAGTATTGGGCAATATGCATAAGGTTGAACATCCTCAAGAGAATTTTCAAGACTATTGCCTATCATTCTTGCCAATACAACTGGCATTGCAAAAATCAACTGGCTCACTCCATGATGAATTCCAGTATCATGAACCTCTCCATTAGAAATATTTATTTCAACACCCTTATTGCTTATATCTTTAATTTTAAAAGATTTATCCCATGTATTATTAAGTCTGAATTCAGAAAATTCGTCAATGAAGTGAATAATTCGTCGTCCTCCGCTTTCAATTTCATCATCATGTAATAAATTTGGTAAGAAAGCCCATTTTACATCCGGATTTCGGTATTTACACTCAATCAATAACTCTATTTCTAAATCGCATTTATTTGAATCATTAAATGGAGAAAATCCCATTGCAGATAAATCAATAGAAAATTCTTTCTCTTCTTTATCGTCTAATCTTTGGTATGTAAAGTCAAAATCAACATAGTAATTCTCTTCTTTTAGAATCCTTCCAACCTCATATTCCAAAGGTATGCTCGAAGACAATAGTCTATCTTTCCATTTATTGCTCATTTAAAGTCCGCTTTTTCGATTACCTCGCTTTTCCCTCCAGATCGTTCTCTCGACACAAATTTGTAATCGCCATCAAATATCGATATGTACTTTTCATTTGAGGACTTAGAATTTTCAAGCTTCTCATTATCCATTTCCTCTAGCCTACGAATGAAAAGAAGATATGAAATCTGTTCAATGGAATCCATAGGATTTGAAAGACCTCTAGACCAAAACTTATCCCAAAGCTTGTTTATATTACTTTTTAATTCAGTATTTAGCATTTTATCGTGTTATAAATTTTTATTCACTTGCAATATTGGCAATGTTTTGAATTAACTCAATAATTATATCCGTTCCTTCATCTCCCGAACCATAAGGCAAAGCACTTTCAATTCCTTCTGTGATGTTTGGGTTATCTAAAAGTTTCTGGCATTCGCTTTTTAAATATTCTTTTACACTTGGATTTGAGGCACTGATATGTTCTACTATGTCAGAGCAATTATCTAAAATGTAAATGATATCTTCAAAATCGTGACTTTGCCGTAAATCATTTCCTCCCCGGGAATTGTGTGCTTCAAATTTTGCAGCCAAGTAATATTCGGCTGGAAATACAAAAATTTCAGTTCCATCATGAAGGGCTTTTTGTACTTTAGTTCCAATTCCTTCTTCGTACCATCGGTTACTAAACCCAAGAACATCGGAATCAGTTGGCATAACATCAACTTTAATGTCTTTGTAAATCCATCTACAAATAGGTGCACCAGTTGATGTGTCATTTTTAAATCCTCTGGCTCTCAGGTTTTCTTCCATTTTTGCAAATTGGAGTCTCGAACTAATTTCAATTACACAATCGACATCAAGCGTAGGTCTGATTTCTGAAGCTGCCGGATTATCGGCGTAAAGTTCAGCAACTGCACCACCTACAAAAACCATTTCATCTTTTAACTCACCCAAACCATTCGCAACAGTTTGCAGCATTATAATATTTGTACTAGGCATTTTTCAGGCGTTTATTTAATTCGTCGATGGCAATTTGTATTTCCCTAACACGCCCTACCCGAATGGTGTCAACAATGGTTAGTAGCTCGTAGAATAACTTATCCTCCTGTACTATCTGAGGTAATGTTTTGTATAGAGGTTCAATAGCCTGCCCTCTGTGAGTACCTTTAGCATTAGCCCAAACATAAATATCAGTATCCGATGAAATATGTTCTTTAATGGGTGAAGCAGAATGAGCGGTAGGAATTCCTTTAACAATAGCTCCAGGTTCAGTAGGGAAAACATATTTTAACCCGTAAACAAGGAACTCAGTAAAAGAATTGATATTAACTTTCCTCTTTTTACTATCAATAAGTTTTGCAATCTTACATCTATTAAGTGCTTCAGAAACTTCAGAAGGACTTATCCCAATAGCATTTGCAATATCAATATTACGCCACTTATTATCTCTTATTGAAATAATCTTCAATAGAACTATAATATCTTGTGGACGCATTCCATTATGCTTCTTCATAATCATTATTATTAATTCGCGAATCGCGAATTGCAAATATATCTATAAAATCAATTCAAACAAAAAGTATTCTTTGACGATTACAATCATAAGCAGTAAGCCTTCCATAACCTTCACTATCTTCATATACACAGCCAGTATCAATATTAATTACACGATGTTTAGCAAGAACTCTTTCTTCACATATTGCAACTCTTACAGGATTATGACCATGAATAATCGTTTTCTCTGATAATAATGGATTTGTGTAAGTTTCCTTACATTTCCATAGCATTGAATAATAATCGGTAAATGGATTTAGTACATTATCATTGAATCCGGCATGAACAAAAAGATAGTCTTCGAATGCGTAATAATATCTCAAACCTTTAATGAACTCAATGTATTTGGATTCAATATCTTTCAACGAATCAATTTCAAAACTTTTTAATGTTTCATTTCCACCATTTTGAATCCATTTTGAAATATCTTTTTCGTTTTCAAAAGCATCAAGCAGCATGGCTTCATGATTTCCCATGAGTGGAATAATATCATACCCATTTTCCGACAACTCGATGATAAAATCAACAACTTCTTTGCTTTTATCTCCTCTGTCAATGTAGTCACCAAGCAGAATAAGTTTGTCATCTTTTTGAAGCTGGATTTTGTTTTCTACCAATTCTTTTAACGAATCGAAACATCCGTGAATATCTCCAATTGCAAAAAGTCTTTTATTCATAACTCAACTATTTGAATGAAGGTTGAAGGTAGGGAAATTGCACTCTTTTGCAAATTTTGGTTTGCGGGTGAGCCTGTGTGATTTGCAAATGTGTGCAATGTGCGTGGGTTTCCCAAACTGTCCCGAAGGGCAGAAGCGGGAGGGCAAAACAAAATCTTCATTGAAGCAGTCATTCTCAAATTTGGTTTAGTTATCTTCTTTAATATCAGTCTGTTTTTCCTTTTTTCAACCTTGCAGGTAACGGTTGGTACATGTTGTCGGGGCGGATTTCGGAGAGCGTTCCTGTCCGAAGGACACGGAACTGCGATGCGAGAATCCGCAGTTGGCGTACCACCGAACCCCGCCCTGCAATATGTACTGTGTTATGGGCTGAATTTTATTCAATATTAATCATATTTAAATATTTCATTTTCACTTCATCAGATATTTTCCCATTACTATCCCTTTCTCCAAGAGGTGTTAAAATACTAATTTGTACTGTTTCATTAGGAACAGAAACTAAATAAATATTCCCATCTTCATTTCTCATAAGGGTACTCATTCCTGATGAAATCCTAATATTATTCGAAAATTTCAAATCTGTTCCAGTATAATATTTTTCAATTATTTCCTTTAAAGTTGCGTTTAATGATAAAAGTACATAGGGGTCTACTAATTCGTGCCCAATATGAATGAAATCTTGTAATTCATTATCTGAATAGAAACCCAGATTCCCATTAAAATCAGTATAAATAAACACACTTAGTCCAAGAAACATTCTTTCATATTGAAATTCTAACATTCCCTCGTGCGATAGTGTTTTCCCTATTTCTACCAATTTTTCTCTATCAATTCCGAACTTCAAAAATTTAGAAAGTATAGCTGTTATTAAAACTTTCTCCAATGATATGCTTTGATTATCAATATCATTTTGTGTAAGAAATTTTACGTTTTCTTTTGTAAAAAATTTTTCAAAGCTTTCTTTTGAATATTTTTTCTTTAAATATCGTTGAATTTTAAAATTGTCATCTTTATTGATTATTTCCAATAGTTTAAATGCCGTGTCATTAAGTAATTTTTTGTCAATTAATTCGCGAATAAAAAAATAAGGATAATTATCTTCAGGATTTTCACGTATAAATTTCTCAAACACCTTTTTATCAGCAGTCTTGTCAATTAGAATGGCAATTTTGATTTCAGCTTTTGTCTTATCCAATATTCTTAAATCTCTTGTCACTTGGCTTTGTGAAGCAAAAATCTCGAATAAAACTTTTCTTCCACTATATTCAAAGAGGGTTAAATCATTTCTACCACCTGCTAATCCTTGAACTTCAGAAACGGGAATATAGTCAGGTAAAATCTTTGATACAATTTGGCTCAATTGATTTTCGACCAAAGAATGTAGTTTCCTGCTTTTTCTTAGGTTTAAAATCCACTCGTCATATTTTGAATTATCTGCTGTCATTTAATTTTGCCCATAACATCCCTATAACCTACCTCCCCTCTTCTATTCAGTATATATCGGTTTTGTTTACAACTGTTTTTTTGTTCCGGTTTCCAAATTAATTTTATTCATCAATATATCCAAGGGGTTGCGCATTTTTTTATTGTTTACTGCTATTACATGTGTATAATGACCGGCAAAATAGATTAATTTATTACTTTGTTTGCTGCCTGTTTTTGCCACAATAATAAGGTTATTTTATACATTCCCATTTACTACAAAGCTTAATAAGGTTTTTCCATGAAATCTCATGTTTTTTTACCCTCATTCCCTATTTTCTATTCAATGTCATTTAGTTAGCGATTCCCCCCTATAATCCCCCCAAGGGGGATACTTCCTCCGTAGCAGTATTGCTCGTCCATGCCATAGCGTGATGCCCGAAGGGCGGAGGGTGAAAAACCTTAACTAAACGACATTGATTCCCTAACTACTTACCTCTGTAATTGATAATGTAACTAATTATCTACCAATATTTAATCCGCAAGGCGGATTGTCCCGGAGGGGCAAAATATTGGTAGAAATAAAAGTTACCCATCGTTTCAGCAAGTCCCATACGGGATATATTAAGGCATTACTGGTTTTAAAATTATTTTTACCGGTCAGTATTGATTATTTGACTAAGAGCCCTGCAAAAAGAAAATAAATTGCCATTTTTGTAGGAATCTGAAATGAATCGGTATGTACCCAAAAATCGTCATCACGTTTTGTGTCATTCTTTCCGCAATACCTTTATTCAGCCAAAAAAGCGAAGGGGGTATCCCCTATTCCTGGCAAAACAATATTGCATATTCACCTGAAAAAGCATTGGTATTGCCCGGGAAAAGTGCCATCACACAAGCAAGCCGGGAAACCAAAACCGGCAAAGAACTGCCATTGACTTTTGCCGAAGTATTCAGGGTGAATGCAGGTATGGATACATCGGGTGAATGGTCCGGCTTACCAAACGGCGACAAACTTTGGCAGCTACACATCAAATCGGAAGGTGCCTATAGCCTGAATGTTATCTTCAGTTATTTTCTGATTCCCGAAGGGGCAAGTGTATTCATATACAACGCAGAGCACACCCAGGTGATTGGGGCATTTACCTATAAAAACATTTCAGATTGGTTGGGCCTGGCTACCTCACCCGTGGCTGGCAATGAATTGATTATAGAATATTTTGAACCCGCCGAAGCCGGATTCCACGGCGAACTGGTCATTGAATCGGTAGGGCATGATTACCTGGGGGTTTTTGGGAATAAAGATGGCCAGTTTGGCGCCTCGGGCGATTGCAATGTGGACATCAACTGCGATGCCGGGGATGACTGGCAGGTTCAAAAAAGAGCCGTTTGCCGGATGGTATCAAACGGCAGCCAATTGTGTACCGGTGCGTTAGTGAATAATACTTTGGAAGACCAAACCCCTTATATTTTATCGGCCAACCATTGCGTATCTACCCAAAGTACCGCTCAAAAAACGGTGTTTGTTTTCAATTACGAAAGCCCCGGATGCAATGGTACCGATGGTTCGGTAAGCAAATCGCTGTCGGGGGCCGATTTGGTGGCCACAAAAAATATTGATGCCGAGGTATTGGGTTATCTCGATTTTACCCTGCTCCGGCTCAAAGAGACCGTGCCCCTCTCCTACCAGCCTTACTTTGCCGGTTGGGACAGCCGTCCGAACATACCACCGGCGGCAACCTGCATCCACCACCCGTGGGGCGATGTTAAAAAAATATCGGTTGAAAACAATGCTCTGGAAAAAGACTCCTATGTAGGCTACGGCTACGATCCGCAATCCTTTCTAAAGGTTCTCCAATGGGATTTGGGTACCACCGAAGGGGGTTCCTCTGGTAGCCCCTTGTTTGATGCCAGTAAACGTATTGTAGGGACACTGACAGGCGGCGATGCCGATTGCGATCTCCCGGTGAACGATTATTTTCAGATGGTGAGTGTGGCTTACGATAAATACAGCGGTGACAGCATGCAACTGCGTCATTGGCTCGATCCCGATCAATCGGGCATTGAATTTCTCGATGGCTACGATCCACTTTACAATAACCGCGAAATTACCGATTTAACCTCCATTGTCCATTGGAAAGAGGGACAAATGCTTGCTTTTTATAAAGCCAATGAAGGTGGGTACCTGGCCGGAAACAACATTTATCAGGACCGGGCAAAAGCCGAATTTTACAACAAGCAGGAATTCTCACCGCTCGATGTGGTTACCGGGGCTTATGTAGCCTTTGGATATGCATCGGGCCGTGACAATGAACTGGTTGAGATGCAGGTATTAAAAGACAATTTTGGGATTCCCTCAACCGTATTGGGTTCCGCTTATGTTACACTCGGCGAGATAAAAGAAAAGGCCGATAAAAACTATGTCTATTTTAATTTTGACCCACCTGTGGAAGTAAACAGTTCCATCTATTTATCTATTGTATTGCCTCAATACGATGGAGATACCGTGGCAATCATGACTGTTGAAGAATCGGAGGAAAATACCGGCTGGGAATTAAATTATGAAAACAACTGGTACCCCTATTCCGACCCTGACTTTTCATGGAATATCAAACTTTCGCACTTAATAGCCATGGAAATCGGGCGTTATGCCTCAGTAGGTTCCGGCCCGGAAGTTGAAAATGCTTTGGTAATCTTCCCAAACCCTGCAAATAGTGAAATTACCATTGAAAACGGTATTATTGATATGGAACAGGTGGATATTTTGGATAACCTGGGGAGGTTGATTCTATCGGACCGCTATCAAAAAGATACCAAATCTGTCACGTTACCTGTTTCCGGTTTATTGCCGGGGGTTTATTACGTGCGGGTTATCAACCAAAACCAGATAGCAACAAGCAGGTTTATCAGGCAATAAAAAAATGGCGCCCGGTATTGTCTTGGAATAAAAACAGGATTAAGCAAAGGTGTAAAGGTAATTGGCAAAAAAGTTCCAGATGGTGGTCACCCCAATGGCACCTAATTTAGCTACATAAAAGTTCAGTTTTATTCTTTCGGTAAGGAACCATAGCACCGCACTGTTGATTCCCAAACCAATTAAAGATATAATCAGAAACTCGGAATATTCCCGCAGCACTTCGGGGTTTTGGCTATGAAAGGTCCATACACGGTTAAAAACCCAGTTGGTGCTTGCAGCAATGGTAAACCCAATGGCATTTGCCAGGTATTTCTGTATTTTTACCTTTTCTTTAAAAAGCCAGGTAAAGAAAAAATCGACAATGACTCCGCTACCTCCAACGATCCCAAATTTCAGAAACTTGTAAATGAAAACTTTATCAATAACCATTGTTAACCCGTGTTTTATAAAAACTGCCACAAAAGTAATTTATTCTGTTTTTTACACAACAATTTATGCAGGTTGGGTTTATCAATTTGCCAAAATTTAGTTCCTTTACGCAAAATTTTTAACTATGGGAAGATGGATTAGCTACATACTGATGCGGATGGGAGGTTGGCGTTATATAGGCCCTGTACCCACGGAGAAAAAATTTGTAGTTATATCGGTTCCCCACACCAGCATGTGGGATTTTGTTTGGGGTAAATTTGCCTTCGGAAGCAAACGCGTGCAACCCATTATTTTTATAAAAAAGGAGTCTTTCTTTTTCCCGATGGGGTTTCTGTTAAAAGCTTTGGGTGCACGGCCCGTGGATCGTGGCAAAGGTGCTATCGGATTAGTGGAGCAAGTACTTGACCATTTTGATAAAAATGAGAAATTTGCCGTCTGCATCACTCCTGAAGGTACCCGCGAGAAAGTGACCAAGTGGAAAAGGGGATTCTATTATATTGCCCAGAAAGCCAATGTTCCTATTTATTTGGGAATTATTGATTACGGGAATAAAGTGATGACCATTGGGGAGCGGTTTATGCCAACAGGTGACATTGACCGTGACATGCAATACTTTCGGGAATATTATAAAAAGCACAAACCGAAACCCAAACATCCTGAACATTTTACCTTTGATTTTTCGTAAAGCGAAAATAGAACCTGCAACAAACCGATGGAAAACCTAAAAGTAGCATTCATTCAAACAGATTTGGCCTGGGAAAACCCAAGTGCCAATATTAAAGCATCCGATCGTTGGGTGGATCAGGTTGGAACTGCCGATGTGATTGTTCTGCCCGAGATGTTCAATACCGGTTTTACCATGAATGTTGCGTCTATGGCCCAATCAAATTCGGGGCAGACCATTCAATGGATGAAAAACAAATCGCTGGAGAATAACACCAGCATCATGGGTAGCCTAATCGTACGCGATGAGGAAAAATATTACAACCGTTTTGTCATGGCCTACCCTTGCGCCGATATCCGTTGGTACGACAAGAGGCATCTGTTCCGCATGGGCGGCGAGCATGAAAACTTTTCGGCAGGAAACCATCAACGGGTATTCAAGTATTTTGGATGGCGCATCAAACCACTTATCTGCTACGATCTCCGGTTCCCGGTTTGGAGCCGCAACCGCAACAATTACGATTTGCTCATTTATGTGGCCAACTGGCCTGCACCCAGGCGCGAGGTCTGGAAAACATTATTAAAAGCCCGCGCCATCGAAAACCAATGTTATGTAATCGGTGTCAACCGGGTGGGTACCGACGGGATGGGGATTACCTATGCCGGCGATTCCATGATTATTGACTTCAAAGGTCAGGTAATTAGTGAGCTGCCAGAAGGGGAACAAGGAATTGGCACCGCAACACTTTCGATGAGTGAATTAAGGATATTCCGCGAAAAGTTTCCCGTGCATTTAGATGCCGATGACTTTGAAATTAAAAATAGCATTTAAAAATCATGTTCATTAGCTCATCACCACATTAGCACATTGTCTCTTAATCTTGTGTCTTGATACCTGATACTGACTACTTGATACTTTCAAAGAAAAGCCGGAATGAATTTGATCCGTTCCGGCCCGTCTATTGATATAATATGGGTTACTGCATCAATTGGGTAATCTTTGAAACAGGTATTTGTGCCACGATATTTAAAAAATCCTGCTCCGCAATTGGACCGGAATAATTCAACTGAATCAGCGATGATTGAAAAGGTACCATCAGGGAATAACCTGAAATCTGCTGGTTTTCGTCCACCTGTTTTTCAAGCAGCGCCTTATAACCTTCGATATTGGTTTTTTTCTGGTTCGGGTTTCCGGCTCCCATCATCATTGGCATCGAAAGGGCCGCGTTGATACTTGCCACCAACGGTGAATTCCCCATTACCGAAAAGGAAATACTATTAGTCTCCGAATCCCAATTACGCGACACCATCAGCGACATTAAGCCCATCTCCCAGCCCGATACCATATCCTGGCTGGTTTGGCAACTGAACTGGTTAATGGTTTGAGGCAACAGGGCAATAACTTCGTTTGCTACTTTTTTATTCAGTTCGGCCATCGCCTGTTGAATGGCAACCCTTGCCTGATCGTAGTTTTGGGCCGAATAGCTGTTTTTGGCCGTTTCAATATTGGAAGTTACATCCTGGGCTTTTACCAGAAAAGCCAGCATTACTATTCCTAACAATCCGATATATTTAATCCTATTCATTGTTTCAATTTTTATTTTTCACCAAACATCTTCTTAATATTCTCATAGTCGAACGCATCCGCAATCTGTAACATGGTTGTTTCGTCAGGAATATTCACCCCCTCAAAAACCATAAATGTTTGCTGCCCAACGGCAATGCTTAATTTATATCCCGAGTTTTCGTCGAAGGTAATCACCCCACTGAGGCCTTTCACCTGAACGTTTTTTGAACTAGGATCGTTTGAATAGGTATAATACCCGGTATTCACGGCAGCATTTGCAAAAACAGCCAATGAGCTGTTCAGTGTTTCTACCTTTACCCATTGTTCCCCTTGCTGATATTCGCGGTGGATGGTCAAACCAGTCCAATAGGCCGTTGAAGAGGCAATCATGTCGTTTTCCTTCACGGAAGGGATACCGGTTACTTGGTCGGGGAATGATTTAAGCACCAGGTCTCCAATCATCAGGTCCAGGTTTCCAAGCGCTTCGGTCAGCGACATCCGGGTTCTTTTATAATCATTTGTACTGAATGCCGATGCAGCTTCGTCCAGCGACAGATTTACATCTTTCGATGATTTTTCAAGCCCCTTGGAACTTCCACTCCGTTGGCTTGGCTTTGATGTTGAGTTATCATCCGAAGTAGTTTCAGCAGGGGTTTCAGTATTTTGCTCCTTACCGGTTAATTTGTTAACCGCTTCTTTTTTAACTTTGTCGATTAGCGCTCCCCGCAATGCCTGACCATTCATGATATTTGAGATCAGCAGACACAAGAACACGGTAATCATCATTTTGAATACTTTCATAAAAATCGATTTATTGGGTTTCTGCGCAAATTTAACGATAATTATGAATCCCACCCCAATTGATCCACAAAAATAAAGATGCTCCTTTTTGGGAAAATCTAATCCCAAAAAGGAGCATCTATTTGAATAAAACTATGAGATGCTAAAACCCGGGGTTGTTCATCTCTAACAGCTTTGTCTTTTTGTTTATTTATTCAAGCTTTTTTCGTTTTGTACATTCCGGAACCAGGCCCACACCGATAAAATGACCAGTGTAATTACCGAAACATAAACAGAGGTGGGAATTGGAACCGGATCGCCACTGGCATAGGAATGCAAGCCTGAAAGGTAATAATTCACCCCAAAATAGGTCATCAACACCGAAAAGAAAGCGTAAATAGAAAGTGTGTTAAAGGCAAACCTTCCGCGCATTCCGGGAATCAAACGGGCATGTGTCACAAAAGTATAGATTATCATGGTAATCAGGCTCCAGGTTTCCTTTGGATCCCATCCCCAATACCTGCCCCACGATTCATTGGCCCACACAGCACCTAAAAAGGTCCCGATGGAAATAAAATAAAGGCCCAGTATTAATGTCCGGTGGTTTATTTTCGTCAATGTTTCAATAGAGGTTTCAATCCGATCACGGTTCTGACTGTTTTTCGAAATTGTGAGAATCAGGTTTACGATACCCAATAAGGCTCCCAGGCCTAAAAACCCATAACTGCCTGTAATTACTGAAACGTGCACCGTTAACCAATACGATTTGAGTACCGGCACCAGGTTGGTAATTTCAGGATCCATAAAACTCAGATTGGCGACCATCAAAGTAAATCCGGCCAATACAGAGGTGGCCGATAGAGCCATCAACGACTGTCGGCTAAAGATAAAACCGGCCAACATGGTCACTCCTGAAATAAATACCAACGATTCATACCCATTGCTCATAGGTGCATGACCCGAAATATACCAACGGGCAATAATCCCTAGGATATGAAATAGAAATCCAATAAAGATGAATCCCACAAAAGTACGGGTTAACCAACCTGGCAAATCCCGGCCTCTGATAATTCCAGCAATTAATACTAAAAGGAATAATACGCCACATGTAGCATAAAAAGGAAATAGTTTTTTAAAAATATTCCATTTGTTATACATCACCTCCAATTTTACTTTACCAGATGAGGGCAATTCATAATTGCTGAATTTGGTCTGGAATGTAAAAATGGCTTCCAGGTATTCGTCTGCTTTGGCGTAATTCCCTGTCTCCTTGGCCAAGTGAAGTTCTTGAAAATAAATAGGTAAAATATTTGCCAGAAATGAGGAATCTGTCGGATTTTTCGCCATCCGCTGCGCTTCGTCGGAGGTAAACCAATGCTGTTCGTTGGAATTGGGAACCGGAAAAACCTTAAAATACGCCCCGGTAAAAATAGCATAGGTAATATTTAACCGTTCATCTACTTTAATAACCTCCTTATCGAATTTGTCCTGCCTTGCAGGAGGCTTGTTGAAAGCCGCCTCGACATAAGGTTGCAATTTATAACCCGTACCGGAAACAATAAAATCGTTGTACGAGGCATAACTTGTGGTAATGCCCAAAACATCCTGTAGTTTTTTGTTCGATACTTTTATCATCGGAACATCCACCCAGTCGGAGTAATTCATGTTCATTTCCAGAAACAGCTGCACTGGTGTTAAACCATGCATTTGTTCTTTGCGCGAAATTTTACGTACCAGGTCGGAAGAGAACGTGTAAATAGGTTCTGTCCTTCCTTTATTGTCCTGAATTAGCAATTGACCGAACCGCTCGGCATGTTTGGCATCAATCGTATTTATCTTCAATTCCGGTTCATTACCCGCTTTTATCTGAAGTGGAACCCATAAACTTGAAGAAACCAATAACAAAGCAACCAGTTTGGGTATATAAGTGTTTTTCAAAAAGCTATTCTTGTTAAACATGGAAAGTACAATACCTAAAAACAACAGGAAATAACCCACATAAGTAGTTGTTGTACCAGCATTGTCGTAATTTACCGACAAAATGGTCCCCTTTTCATCGTTATCGTACGACGATTGGTAAAAACGGTAACCGTGCATTTTTAAAATGTTGTTCATGTAAATATGAAACGGTTCAGGGTTTTTTCCGGGTTGCAATACCTGCACATAACTTGAAAAAGAAGACGGACTATGTGAACCGGGATAACGCTCAATTTCAAAATTGTCGAGTTGTAATTGAAAAGGCAATTCAATATGTTTAAACCCAAAACCAGCTTCAACTTTTATATCGTCAAACTCCAGCGATGAAACCATTGAATTGTTTGAACCGCCCCACACAACAAAATCGTAGGAATGGTTATTGGCCAGTACCTCAAATTTATACGCTGGTTTATTCATCCCTTTGGTATTGTTACTGGCGGCCATTGCTGTAATCTCGGCAGTTGGCAAAAACTCCTGGATTACCAGATTGGTAGCTCCAACCTGATAAAGCTTTTTCAATGTAATGGCTGAAGTCGGTTGGTGGGTGCCCTTTCCTTCTTGCGAGCCCATTTGTGATTCATAGATAGGCAACCCGGCTTCAATAAAAATAGAATCCCCTTTAAGCGAGAAATTCACATCGGCTTTTTTTGAGGCATCAAATGCCACAGACCGATTACCAAAAGTACGGATAGTCCCCTGCTCAATGTACCCCATTCCACGGAACGATTCATCGGCCATCACAAAACCGATAACCGGGTTTCCGTTGGGATTTACCACTGCCTTTTCATAAGCATCGGGCAAATATTCTACCATTTTAAAAGTAATGGACCCATTTTCGGTTTTTACTTTCCCTTTAAAGCCGCTTTTCCGGTTAACTTTATCGGCACCCCAGTTTTGCTTATAAACCTTTCCATGCTGCGCAACTTCCACATTCAGGCTCTCGTTCTGGGTCTGGATAAGGTCCGACGATTCCCCTTCACGAATGTGCATCATCCCCTCGTATCCAAAATAGCGGGTAACAGCGGCCCCAAGAATCATTACTATGAAAGCTATATGGAAAACAAAAATGGTCAGTTTTTTACGGAGGTAAAGTTTCCGGTGAAAAATACTTCCCACCAAATTAACCATGAATAAAACCATCAACAGTTCGAACCACTTGGCACCGTACACCAGTTCACGTGCCCTACCCGATCCAAAATCGTTTTCAATAAAGGTGGCCATACCCATTGCAAAAGCCCCTATAAATAATAAAACTCCCATGGTGATGGGAGAGATTAACATATTCCACAATTTTTTCATAACTCTTATTTATATATATACCAATTTGAAATTCTTTAACCTGAGATCATAATCTTCTGGAGTTTCGGTTTATCAATAATTTCTATTATATGATCTTCAATTTTGATGATGTTTTCGTCGTGAAATTCTTTAAGCAAACGCACTACACTTTCTTTGGTCATTCCTGTCATTTCGCCTAACTCTTGACGGGTTAAATAACAATGGAACCGTTGGCTCTCAAAAATATCATCGGACAAATGGATAAGCCCCTCAGCCAACCTCCCGTGCATCTTTTTTTGACTGAAACTTAACAGTTTATGAAAGGTATCCAGCGATTTACGGCTAATATCTTTCAAGTAACCTTCGGCAAACAGGTTATTTTCCATAACCAGTTTTTTGATGACCGAGGTATCCACGAAACAGGCGGTGGTTTCAACCAGGGACGCCAATGAATAATGGTGCCGGTTGTCAACATAAGTTCCGGGTCCCGATATTAATCGTCCGGGTTTTGCAATGGCAAGAATGATATTTTTCCCATCATATCCTTCCATGTATAATTTAGCAAACCCAGAGGTTAAGAAAATGGCATTTGAGGTTGGCGAACCCTGCTTAAATATTATCTCCCCCGGTTTAAATTTTGCCTGAAATCTGCTACCATTTAAAAGATCTAACTGTGTATCAGTAAGATTATCAAAATTTGGCCATCTACAAGAGCAGTTTTTACAAGTAACTGATGAATCTTTAAACATGCGATAAAAATATAAGTTTAGGTTAGTGTAAATCTACAATTAATATTGATTTATATCAACACCCAAATTGATGTTATATCATAGTTTTATTCGAAACAATCAACTGAATAGCTATTCGTCTTATAAACCCATACCCGTTGGGCAGGTTCGCCTTTTTGTACTTTTACCAGTGGATAAATCAAAAATTTAATTTTATATGAATAAGATGTACAAATTGTTCTCAGGTATTGTTGCGATAGCAGCAATGTCAATGCTTGTAAGTTGTGAAGGACCTGCCGGACCTGCTGGTGCAGACGGTACTGACGGTACTGACGGTGTTGCTGGTAACCTATCGTGTTTGGAGTGCCACACTCAGGAAAACATGGATGCCATCCAAAGTCAGTATTCAATTTCAGGTCACGGAATTGGTGCATATGTTGCTTATACTTCTGGTTCAGGAAGAGCGGCTTGTGTTCAGTGTCACACCAATGAGGGATTCCTTTATGTTTTAGAAAATGTCCCAAATGCTGACCATTCCGGAAACCCTGCTGTTCCTACAGACATTTACAATGCCACCAAAATTGGATGTGAAACATGTCACAGCAACCACGGAAGTTTAGAAGATTCCATTGAAGCTCCAATCAGAACTGTAGCACCTGTTACAGCCATAGCCGATGCTTCAGTAATTGATTTCGAAAACAATTCAAATCTTTGTGCCAACTGTCACCAATCAAGAACCAGCTATGCTGCTTCTGAAGCCATTGATTCCGTAAAAGTAGGTGGAGTAATGGTAGCTGTAGCTGATGGTAATGTTGGTATCAGCAGTTCACGTACAGGACCTCACCATGGACCACAATCAAACATGTTGATGGGTACTGTTGGTTATGGAACAAGCAGCCAAGGAACTCACAGTGGATTAGGCTGTACTGCTTGCCACATGGGCGAAAGCGATGGTGCAGAAGGTGGACACACCTTTTTCCCAAGTGTAGAAAACTGTACAGGTTGTCATGAAGGCCTTGCCAATTTTGACCACAACGGGAAACAAACAGAGTTTGATAACCGTATGGCTGCTATCCGCACCAAATTAATTGAAAAAGGAATCGTTGTTGAATCAACTGATTTAGCTGTTGTTGGACAATATCCATTAGCCGAGTTTAAAGCCTACTGGAACTGGGTTTCATTAAAAGAAGACCTTAGCCATGGTGTACATAATCCAGGTTATACCAACACTATGCTAACAATTGCTGAAGCAGGATTAGGTATTGCAAAATAATTAAAACTTATAATAATTTTTGAGGCTGTCAAATTTTGGCAGCCTCTTTTTTTATCCCTTTATCTATTATATTTGTGTCAATTCATTAATGGTTCCATTGCATGTACAAAACATTTCTAATACTATTTCTTTTTTTTTATGTAAATGCTGGCGTCGGACAGACTACAGGCAGCCCTTTATATGCTTCCTTTTTAAAAGACACCTCACTTTCGCAAGCCCCGGATTCACTCTTTTTTTACAATTGGAATTCGGACGCAAATTCTTGGGAAAATGGATGGAAAGAGGAATTCAGCTATGCTAATTCAGGATTAAAAACGGCTCAATCCAATTATATCTGGTCCGCCGATCATTGGGAACCAACACATCAGACAAACTATTCGTATGTGGATGACAAGCTATCTCAATCAGAATATTCCGAATGGGATGACTACGAATTCGATTGGTTCCCGAGAAACAGGTATTCCTATGTCTATGATTCTCAAGGAAGATTAACCCAATGGCTCGATACGAAATGGAACCCAACGTTAGCCAGTTGGCTGAATGACTCTGCAATATCCTACAATTACAATGAATCCGGGTTACTGGCTTCGTCGTATGTTTCTATCTGGTCAGCAACATTCCAAGATTGGGAAAACTATTCCGAAACCCTTTTTAATTATACCAATGGGCAAAAAATCCGGCAGGTTCACAGCCTTTGGGACTTTGACTATTTAATTTGGGATGCACACCGGATCAACTACTTTGAGTACGATTCCAATCAAATGATGAGCAGCCAAAAACAGACAGTTATCAATAGTTTCCACACCCAATGGTTAAACGACTGGAAAACGGATTACAAATGGAATTCAAACAACCATGTCCAAGAAGAGACAAACTGGGACTGGTTTGAGGATGATAGTTCCTGGTCAGAAAGTACCAAAACGATATTTTATTACGACATCCGGAATAACCTTACAAATAAAATCGAACAGTATTTTGATGCCTATTATCTGGATTGGATCAATCAGTTTCAAACTATTAACAGGTATAGCACCTCCAACAAACTGATTGAATCAACCTTATATTCGTGGAACTATTCGCAATGGAACCCGGTTTTCCGGTACAACTATTATTACCCCGATTATACTGATATGCCAGAGGATTTGGCTCAACAAATCCAAGTATATCCAAATCCGGCAAACAATAAGTTATCCATTCATTTCTTTGGCTCTTTCCGGGGAGCCATCGAAATTGATTTATATGATATTTCTGGAAAGAAAGTTTATAACAGTCAAATCCAATATCCGGATTCCGATATTGAAATGGAATTTCCTGATTTACCGGATGGTTCTTATGTATTACTTTTAATAAATGAAAAAACAGCAACAAAAAAACTTGTCATTCTACACTAGACTGTCGTCCGGAAAGCTTTTAATTCACCTCGACATACTGAAACCACGGATACCCGACAACCCCATTGGAATAATAGGAGAAAAAACGGAGTTTGTAGTTTTTACCGTTCAATAAATCTTTGATTAAATAAATTCTGCGCGTATCTGCCTTATAAACAGCTGTATTTGCAGCTTCATCTACTGTTACATCTTTCCACTCCCAGCCAATGGCATCCCAGTCCGATGAATAAAGCGAATCAGCCATTGGCTTGATGCTATTGCTTTCAAAATAGTTCTTCAAATCGTTACTTTCTTTATTTGGATCTGATTCATTTGCAGGCACCTCATCGGTTGAAATGTAATATTTGGCCACTTCAATTTTTGTGTCATTTATAAAAGCCCCCCTCAATACATAAGGATAAAGTACCCCACTGTCATCGGGTATGCTATCTTCGTATTGAGTAAACTGGATATCCCAGACGTTGTTGTCAGGCTCAATCTGTACGACTTGAGCATTATTTCGGATGCCGACTTTTATAAAATTCAAATTAGTTTTTTTGTTCACAACAAGTATTTCGCGCTTTGAATTATCAAGGTTATCTACAGTTATGGTATAATGATCCCCGGTTAATTCAGTCAATTGGAATTTCTTTAAAGGCTCGATGCCATAATCGCCCACGCGACCCAGAATATAAACGTTGTAAGTATATTCATAAGGAGAGACACGTGTATTTACCCAATTCATGATGGATAATGAGTCAAAGTTCCCAGAACTGGCATCATATAACCATAAGGCATTATCGGGAACTACCAGGTATTGATCGAAATCAATAGCCCCCAAATTGGCTACACGTAAAAAATCTGAATTGTTAAGAATTACATGTTCCCCACTGGCCGCAGCTTCAAATCCTAAATCCCATGCAGCATTCAAATTGTACGATACCTCACTGCTATCGGAAAATGAGTAATACGACTGGTGGGTATATATAGAGTTATAGGTACTGCCTATTACCCCGGTAAATGGAATTAGTGGTTGTTGTTCATCTTCAGGAAAACACGATGTTAAGAGACTTGCCGCGATAATAAAAAGTAAAGAAATATTCAACAGTTGGTTTAAATACATAATTAAAATTTATTGATGTTCAAACTAAGCTTTACAAAGTAAGTACGTCCCCAAGCTATGCTGCTGCCATCACTCCCACCACCATGTGGCCCCGAGGAACCACCGGTTCCTGTTACTGTTGTAACATCGAGCAGGTTTTTTATACCTAACGATACAGTCAGTTTATCATCAATGAAGGGTCTGTTTATCGACACATCCAGCATGTTGTAGGCATTGATATACCGTTCTTCAATGGTTTCATTACCATCTTTTTCTACTGGGTAAAACTGCGATTGTTTGCCGTTGTACTTATAATAGATATTTAAGCGGAACAAGTACCGCAAGTTATGATAATTGATTGATGCAGTAAAATCAGGCGTATAGGTATACTGGTTTAAATTAGCGATTTTTGATTTGCCATAATAATTAAAACCGGTTTTTAGCTCAAAGCGGGGGTGCAGATTGTAAGTGTATTCCAATTGGCTGCCAATGGTTTTGTATATGCCATCAATGTTAATATAATCGGCTTTAGATGCATTAACAGAATCATACAGAAAATCAATCTTGTTTTCAATCTTATTGTGATACAATTTCAGTGAAAATCTGTTTGTATTATTTTCTATTTCCATTTTGTAGTCAATAGATACATTGTAATTTTCAGAAAATTCGGCTTCCAGATTTGAATTTCCTTTTACTTCGTGGTTTACATCCACAAAATTCAAATAAAGTTCTTTTAATGAAGGGCTCCGGAAACCGGTGCCAAATGATGCCCTCATACTAATGCGGGTGGATGGATCCCATTTTGCATTTAGCGAATATACAATTGGAGCGTTGAATTTGGTATTGTATATAAAACGGGTACCTGCCTGAAACGAGATGTTAGTAAGCGGTTTATATTGAAGGCTCAGAAAGGCTGCATAGTCGTCAATACGCTGAATATCGGTTATCCGCTTTCCTTCGCCGGTTTCAATGTTTAGATCGTACCCAAGCTGGTAATCTATTTTTTTAATTTGTTGGGTAAAACTTGCCCGTGATATGACTGAATTGAACCAGGTAGTATCCTGTTTCGAAGTGTCCTGATTGAGTTCCGAAGTCTGATAATACAGGTTCTTATTGTATGTGTTTTTTACCCGTTTGTAATAAGAATAAGCTGCCATAAAAGCAATGGCTGTATTTTCGGATGTTCTATACTGAAAATCGGCTTTAGTATTTGCTCTTAATGTCTGGTATATTTCATCGTCGGAGTTTGGGAACGAGTAAACTTTCTTAACAATGGAATCTCCAATTTGATGTATTATCGTTGTATCTCCACTGGTATAAATAGAGCCATAATTCGTCAGTTTTTCCTTAAATAAATCTTGCTTAAAAGTCAATTGTAATTTATTCTTGTTATAACTGTAACCTGCTGAGGTGTTATATTGCTCCTTAGGATTAAAATTAAAAGTCCGTTGCCCCATTTCATTGAATGAGTAACCATCAAAAAAATTACGAGCCCCTGAAAGTGCAATATGGTGGCTTTTTATATTGGATGATATTCCACCATCTATGTTAAAGACACCTACTGTCTCAAAATAGGTATTAGCATTTGCCTGAAAGCTGCTTCGTGTATTTTTCTTGGTGATAATGTTAATGGCACCGGCCAGCGCGTTACTTCCGTAAACCACACTCATTGGCCCCTCCACTATTTCTATATGATCCACATCCTGAAGGTTCAACTGCCCCAAGTCAATACTTCCATTTTGTCGGCCTATTACAGGAACCCCATCAATCAATATTTTAATGTGCTCGCCAGACAGTCCCTGCATACTGATGCTAGAACCCAACACTCCATTATTTTCAACCTTAATATTCAATTCGTTCGACAATAAATCGCCCAAGGTATTGGCGGCTTTATTCTGAATATCGAGTTTGTTAATTACCTGCACATTATAAATGGATTTGTCTTTGGTTTCAGGTTTCATTTGCCCGGTAACAACTACCTCCGAAATATCCTCCGTTGTTGGTTCCAGTTCAAAAGTGTAGTTTTTTCCGGGTTCAATAGTGGTTACCTCCGCTTTATAACCAATAAACGAAATGGCTACCTGCGAAACTGACTTTAAATCAATTTCCGCTTTACCATTCAAATCGGTCACAAAAAAACCTTTTTCTTTGGATTCCAATGTTTCAGTGCAAACATGAGCCGCAGGAATTGGGTCTCCATTGGTTTTATCAACTACTTCAATAATTATTTGTTGGGCATTTGAACTCCCAATTAAAAACAAAACCTGAATAAAGATGAGAAACTTTTTCATTCACAAAGCAAATAAACAATGGACAGTTTGTCCTGAACATTTTCAGGACACAAACTGCCACCGCTGGATAAAATGTACAATATCAAATTCTAATAAGTTGTTTTTACAAACTCGATGTTTCCGGTTTGGCTTCCCTCAAATTTTGTAAGCACCAATTTATAATTGTTGCCTTCCTGATCCTTAACAAAATAGACTAAGCTAGGAGTAATATCATAGGCAAATGTTTCCATATTGAATGTTTTCCAGTCAGAACCAATTGTGTTCAATACTTTAGAATAAGTTGCCTCGGAAAAGTCATTGTTGGCTGTATCGGTTTCAGCTACCTCAGCTACCTGAACATCAACATTTGATAACACTCCGGTAACAATGTAAGGAATAGATTCATCCCAATATTTTGTGAATACCAAATCCCAATCAGCAGTAGCAGGTTCATGCTCAACTACCTGTCCTGTACTGAAAGAAAAATAAATAAAATTCCTGTCAGTATAGGTAGCGCAGCTAATTTCCTTAGAAACTTCATTATCGCCATTAATGTCGGCGTACTTTATCTCAAATGTATTTGTTGTTGCGGCACGTTTCACAATCATCAGTTTTTTGTAGGAACCATCGGTCAATTTAATGATATGGATAGAGTCGCCTACCACATCATGCGAGGTGCTGCTGTAAACCCCCCAGCCATAATCGGGGTGCCCTGAGGCGCCTTTATCGAATGCCCCGTTTTGCCATGATGTATCAGAATAGGTATTGTAAAGCGGAGCCCAACCAGCAATTCCAACAGTATCAACACTTGCCCAGTTTTCGCGGTTTCCGTTTGGCCATACATAAAGCAACACACCGCTTCCATCGTTGGTCATAATGGTCGAAGTCATGGGGTTGGTATAAAAAGCGATATCCCATTCGGTCCGGACAGGTGTTGAAACAACCCCATTTGCAAGGCTATAATAAATATCGTTGGCATAGCCTGCTCCTACTGATATATTTACGGTTTCAATGATTGGATCTTTTTCAACTATTGGGTCGTTATCTTTATCACAGGCTATAAAAAGAGTTACAGCAAGTGCTGCTAATAAAATATTTTTCATCGTAAAAATGATTTGAACTAATTAATATGTTTAAATTTTATTGCTACTTCCAATTGTTTTGAAAATAGCCACATGTTTCTATTTGTAGAAATAATTAATGAAAATCTCAATATCGAACTTCGAGATTATGGAAAAAATAAAGAAAAAGAGTTAAAATATTACATGGAGGGAGGTCCCCGGGAATAGATCAGAAAGCCTGGCTGAACAGGAATTTTCTCCGCAAATTTTGGATAATCAAAATGTACAAATGATGGATTAATGCGGAGAGTCATCTCATCGGGCAGGATAGCAATATAATAATCGATAGTTGTTTCGTCACTGGAGTTTGTGGCATCATCAAGTTGAATAACTACCTGATCGGGCACATTTTTTTTGAAAAATTGAAGAGCAGCATCTGAAACCCCCTGGTACAAAAACAGCATGGAAACCACCCCAAGGATGATTAACGTGATGATATTTGATGCAAACCCAAAGAAAAACATATACCGATTTATAAAATACTTGGCGAAGCTAATTATTTTTAACAATTTATTAATCCCAATTTATTATGATTTTTACTGCTTTTATCCTTATAACACTGATAATTTAACAGTTATAACTCCAACAGGCTTATTGCTTATATAATAAACAATCTCATAATTGATTTAGATCAGTCCGATGGTTGCTATATCGTTCCATTAAAGTGTAAGGGGATCAACCTGCCGCCCTGAATTCGTAAAACCACAAGCACTATCTTTAGCTCGTTAATAATTACTCATTTAGGGTAAAGGGATTAAACTTCAATTATAAAATTTAAAAACTATGAAAAGAACATTTTCTATTTTAATAAGCGCCTGGGCGCTGTTTCTGTTAAGCTCGTGTACCTATGAACCTTATGTAGAACCTGAAATTGTAATACCCACCGATTCCGTTTCGTTTGGCGACATTGAAGACATTTTTGTTGATCGTGCATGTACGGGATGTCATCCAACCAGTGGCGGATTAGACCTTACCCCCGGGAATTCATTTGCAAGTATCATGAGCAACAGTCTGGTGAACCTTACCAGCCCAACGGAAAGTATTTTATACACTAAACCAGCTTCATCTGGTTCTCACTCAAAAAAATATACCGCTCAACAAGAGGTGTTGGTTTTAACATGGATTCAACAAGGCGCACATAATAATTAAAAGAATTAAAATACAAATGATATGAAAAAAGCAGTATTCTCTCTATGTATATTGGCCGCAACAATTACCTCATTAGTTGCCCAGGAAGAACAATCGGTTGATAAACCCGTGGTTGAACCATTTGCCAGCGGCTACCTGATTGACAACCAAACCACCTTGATCCCTTACCCCAAAACACTGGAGTTTGTAATCCAGCACAAGTTTGGGACTCTCGAAAACGGGAAATCAGACATTTGGGGTATTTATAACTCAGCAAATGTGAGATTGGCCTTAAATTATGTCATCATTAAAAACCTGCAGGTAGGTTACGGTTTGACAAAATCGGATATGGTTCACGATTTTAGCGCCAAATGGACCTTTTTTGAACAGACCCGGAAAAACACCATCCCATTGTCAATGGCAGTTTATGCAAATATGGGTATTAGCGGCGTTGAAGATGATCTATATGGTGACAATTACGAATTTACAAACCGTTTTTCCTATTTTAGCCAATTGATTGTTAGCCGTAAATTTACAGATAGAATTACCTTGCAAGCCGGGACCAGTTTTACCCACTTTAATCAGGCTGATACTTCCGATTTTGATTTTGACCGGATTGGTCTTCATTTAAATGGCCGCATTAAAGTAACCGAACAAGGTTCTGTTGTATTCAACTTTGATCAACCATTAAAGGCACTCCAGCTTACTAAACATGAGGATATTAGCTTAAAACCTAATGTAGCCATTGGTTATGAAATTGCCACAGTATCGCATGCGTTCCAAATTTACATGGGCTATTCAAAAGAGATTTTACCCCAATATTATATGATGCGTGAACGTAAAGATTTTGAATTTGAACAATTCAATATCGGCTTCACCATTACGCGCTTATCAAATTTTTAATTGCACAAAATGCGGAAACAGGGTTTCTGTTTCCGCATTTTTTTACCAATTCATAAATTATTCTTCAAATCTTTATGATAAAAATTAAACCGGAGTCATTAATAATAGCGTTGGGAATGCTACTCTTTTCTACCGTTAATATAATGGCTCAAGATGAGGGAAACCCCTTATCGGAAAACAGCCAGGTTTGTGCCAGATGCCACGGCAATAAGTATTATACCTTTCACAACGAAGTAACCGGAACCGAAGTCCGTAAACGGATGAACCCTTACCTGCTTATTGATACCGTAAAATATACACAGGCTACCCATAGCTTTTTTTCATGCGACGATTGCCATTCACCGGATTACGCCGTTTATCCACACGCATCGAATTTAAAACTTGATCCAAAACCTTCATGTATCGACTGCCACGGGGGAGATGAGTCGTTTGCGAAATATCAATTCGACGATATTGACGTGGAAGTTCAAAATAGCGTACACAAGATTGCCCATGGCGAGCAATTTAAATGTGAAATGTGCCACGACCTCCACAGCTACAAATTAGTTGCCCGAAACGAAAATTCAAAAATTAAGGACATTGTAGTTCAAGACAACCAAATGTGTTTGAGTTGCCATAATAATTTAACCAAGTACCAGATACTCACCGACAATCAGAAACCTGAAATTTTGGCCACCCATGATTGGTTGCCTAACCAGGAATTACACTTTTTGAATGTCCGGTGTATTGAATGCCATACCCCAATTACTGATACTTTAATGGTCTCGCATAAGATTCTGCCAAAAGAACAGGCCGTTCATTTATGTAGCGATTGCCATTCTACAAACAGCATTTTGAGGAGCAAATTGTATAAATATACGGTAATGGAATCGAGGACTGACCAGGGTTATTACAATTCAGTTATCCTGAACGAAGCTTATGTTATTGGGGCAAATAGAAACAAATACCTGAATATTTTAAGTTTAGCCATTTTTGGGCTCACTCTTTTAGGGATTTCAATCCATACAATTACACGAATCATCAACAAAAAATAATATGAGCAATCAAGGTTTATATTTATATCCAGTCTGGTTGAGAATCTGGCATGGAGTCAATGCTTTAGGAATCATTCTTTTAATCTTTACCGGGATTAGCATGCAATATGGAAATATTGATTATCCGTTACTTCCTTTCAAAGTTTCTGTAATGATTCATAACATCAGTGGAATTGTTGTTTCGATTGGATATGTTGTTTTTGCCATAGCTAACCACTTTTCAAACAATGCCAAACAATATGTTCCTAACTATAAGGGTTTTGGGCAAAGAATCATGAAACAGACTACCTATTATGTTTTTGGGTATTTTAAAGGAGAGCCTAAACCTTTCCCGATTACAAAAGACAATAAATTTAATCCGCTACAACGCCTTTCATACATTACTGTAATGTATATTTTTGTTCCACTAATCGTATTTACCGGCGTGGGGCTGTTGTACCCGGAGTTAATTTTTTCAAAGATTTTCAACATGGGAGGGGTTCAATTTATTGCTGTGTTACATGCCATTGCCGGATTTTTTATTTCGCTGTTTTTAATCATCCACCTGTATGTGGCATCTATTGGCAAACACCCGTTAAAAAACTATTCAAGCATCATTACCGGGTACCACTCGACAGAAGATCATTAAAATCACATTTCTAATATTTCAAATCCCACCCAGGTTGAACTTGGGCGGGATTTTTTGTTTGGGATCAATTTCCCTTCCGGGTTTTATTACCCATTCATGTGGGTTTACTTTGATATCCCAGAGCAATTCAGAATTCTTAGGTCTTGCCAAGAAACTTATAACAAACACATTTAATACGATTTACAACAGAGTTTGACGTTTTTTACTGCAAGTTTTTCAATACATTTCGGTTAAAATGCTTGCAGTAAAAATCCTGAAATGATTTAAGGTGAATAGCCCCGCATTGCCAACTGACTTAAATAAAAGAAGCAGTGGCTAATATAAATGAGTATCTCTGAGGCCTTTATTCTACTAAAAAACGAAAGGTTACCTCCTTTGAAGAAGATAACCTTTCACCCTAATAATTTTGTATCAGTTTTTAATTCGAACCAAATAGCAATGAAAACAGTATCAGCAGTACAAGTATAATTCCCAAGGACAGGAAGAAGAATCCAAAAATCTTAATAACCCGCATCCTTGTTTTTGAGATAGCTAATTCTGTAGTTACTTCTTTAATCTTACCTGAATTTTCCAAATCTTCATATTCTTTTGGACGGTCCGTTTTGTATTCTTCAACGGGAACATGTCCAGTGAAGATGACTGTATCCATTGGGAACGCTTCGGGCCTGAAGTGGGTATTGAAAAAATGGATAGTGAAAATAAATCCTACGGCCAAAAGAGCTTCATCGGAATGGATGATGTGAGCCACGTTAATAACCCAACCCGGAAGGATTTTTGTAGCAACCTCGGGGAACCATAACATCAACCCTGTTAAACCAATCACAGCCACACCCCAGAATACCGCCATATAGTCGAATTTTTCCCAATAGGTCCATCGTCCATATTGTGGTTTCGGACCTTTTCCAACAAACCATTTAATGGTATCTACAAAATCGCGCCAATCATTCTTATTGAACATTAAGGAAGAACCGCTGAAGATAAATTCTGAGACTTTAATATTTTTTTTGTATTTGGTATAAAGCAGCGATCCCAAATGGAAAAAGAAATATCCAAAGGTAATGACTGCGGCAAATCGGTGCAAGGTACCTGCATTTTCAACTCCCCCAAATATTGAAGCCAGGTTCTTAGCCCACGGCATATTGGCAAACTTAAGCATCATTCCGGTTAGGGCCAAAGTCATAAAGCTGATGATTACAAAAATATGTGTTGCTCTCTGGCTTTTTGAAAATCTCCGGATATACAGCTTTTTCTCACTAGTCTCATGCTGTTTCCGTCTGCGGCGTTCTTTCAACGACCGTGGCAACCACATTAATGTATGCAATCCAAAGAAACTAAAAACTCCAACCAACAAGAAGGTCATACCCCAGAACACATAATACAGTATTGGGTATTCATCACGGTTGTTGTGTGTAGCATGAGTTAAAAAGCCCGTGAACCTGTTATTGGCGTCCGGGTGACATTGCTGGCAGGTGACCAAAATATTCTTTTTGCTGACACTCGATTCCGGGTTCGAAACATTTAAAATTTTATGGGCTCCATGACAATCGGAACAACGGGCTGCCTTTAAATATCCTAATGTATAGGCCTTGCCGTGGTAAGTTTCCATATAAGAGTCCGTCAGTTTAGCATGACAACTTCCGCATTGCAGAGTTATCTCGGTCATGAATTCATCCTTGTCAATCTCAGAAACCGTATGGGCGGAATGGCATACCACACATGTGGGGTATTTTTTATTTTCTTTATCCAAATGGATGGCATGATCGCTGGCTACATAATCATCGTAAATTCCTTTATGGCATTTAGCACAGGTTAATGGAACATTCCTTGGGTTCACCGATGAATTCGGATCTTCTTCTTTTAACACATGATGCGAGGTATGGCAATCGGTACAAATGGCGCTCGAAAGTAACCCTTTTTCGGTAACTCCTTTGCCATGTACACTTTTTGAATAATCAGCCATGGCATCTACCTCTTTCAAATCGGTTCCATGGGTGGCTTTTCCATCCTGTTTATGGCATTCGCCACATAGCTTTGGAATGGACATACGGTACGTGGGTGAATTTTCATCATTCTTCGATTTCACAATATGAGAACCGTGACAATCGGTACAATATGGAGCATTTTCGCTCTTCTCAAAATAGGCACGTCCGTGTCCACTTTCAAAATACAATTCCGAAACCTCAGCATGGCATGAGGAACAGTCCACTTTCTTCACCGTTTCACAGGGGCGCATCAAATTTACCGATACGTCGGAGTGGCATTTCACACACTTGATATTGTTGTGCATGGAGCCAGTAAAATCATTCACATCAATCTTTAATGAAATTCTTTGCCCATTAACTGTTTTATAGGCCGTTTCCTTTTCGTGACATTTTAAACAGGATCTATCGGAAATAGTCTCTACAATATTTTGCTGGTTAACGATATGAGGTGGATGGCAATCGGTACAAGCTGGAATGGCACCGGGTTTCTTTTCCCACAATTGTTTATTGATAACTTTTACGTGAACATCTTCAATACGGGCATGGCATTTCATACACGTATTGGCAATATTGTTTACCGAAATACTTGATTTTGTGTTTGTATGAGGTAAAATCAAATGGTTCCCGTGGCAATCGTTGCAAGTTGCCGTTACAATAAGCCCACTCTTATACAATCCCCTGCCATGAATACTCTGGCTGTAGTTTTCAAGAATATTATGCTCCGAGATATTGTAATTCCTGGCAACCGGGGCACCTTCCTTATGACATTTTCCGCATAAGATGGGAATATTCATTTTATAAGTCCGCGATTTGGGACTCGAATTGGCCAGAATATCATGTGTCCCATGGCATTCCTTACAGCTTGGGGCATATTTTGCATTGTTTACAAAGGCTTTTCCATGGATACCATCCAAAAATTCCATTTCTTCCTCATCGTGGCAATTGCCGCATTTAACCGGGGAAAGGTTTTCGGGATGCGGAAATTCCTCAACAGCAGCTCCTTCATGACACATGGTACAATCAAGGTCCTTGTGAGGTGAATTTGAAAGCACCCGGAGATTGACAAATACCGACTTGAACACGCCGTTAATTTCCTTAGTCAGTTCTTTGTCTTCATGGCAGGCCATGCAGTCGTCATTGGTTTGTGATTGAGAGACCCATGCCCAAAATAGTAAGCATAATAATAGGATAGGTTTTAAGAATTGTAATGTCAGGATTCTTTTAAATTGAGTCATGTCCGTAATCAGTTAAATTTTGTGGAACAATTTTTTAAAACGCATGTAATTCATTGTTAAAAACTTACTTCACCTTTAAAAGTATCGGCATTTACATACATTTATTGCAACAAAATAGAGCTAATAGCTTAGAAAACAAAGCTTATGGAATTTACGTATCATAGATGTTCATGAATATTTGAATTGATGTATATTAAATGAACACTTGCTTTGGATCAACTCTAATGTTGCTAATTTTTTAAATATTTGTATTCATAAACACTTTCATAAAGAAGAAAATATCCGTTAGGTAGATTAAATTTGGAATTACAAACAAAGCCAATTATGGAACATTGGATTTGTTACAAAAAAGTAAGTAGTATTAACGTAATTTAATAATTAAAAACTATGATGAGTAAGAAATTAGTAGCACTAATGTGTGTAGCACTTTTTGGGATGAATGTATCATTTGCTCAGCAATATGAATACATTGGGGCAGCCAAATGTAAAATGTGTCATAATAAACCTCAAACCGGCAAGCAATATGACATTTGGGCCAGCAGTTTACATGCCAATGCCCTTAAAAGCCTGAGCAGCCAGCAATCGTTGGATTATGCCAAAAAGAACAACATTGCTGACCCAACAAAGGAAAAAACATGCTTGAAATGCCATGCAACCTACTACAGTGTAAAAGAAGATTTGATCCAAACGCTAACTGCCCAGGAAGGTGTGTCCTGCGAAAGTTGCCATGGCCCAGGTAGTGTGTATAAATCAAACGCTATTATGAAAGATCAGGCCAAAGCACTAGCTAGTGGATTGATTTTACCCACAAAAGAAGTTTGTGAGAAATGTCATAATAAAGAGAACCCTTTCCACAAACCGTTCAATTTTGAAACAGCCGTTGCTAAAATTGCTCACCCAAATCCAGCAAAATAGGTTTTACTGATTTGATTATACTGTCCCTTTGAAACTAAGATTCAAAGGGACTTTTTTTTACAAAGTTTCATTTCTTTCAGTTCAGGGTATTCAACACTAATTGATAAATATCAATGTCTGTGTTGATTAATTATATTAATCTGTCGGAAAGCATCAATGGTACTAAAGAGCATTCTTACTAATATTTTGGTATGTTTATCGCTAAATTAAATAACTAAACAATTATGAAATTACCAGCATCGTATTACAATACGGTTTCCTATATTGGAACTTTAATTGCCGCGTTAAGCCTTCTATTAATCCTTTTCATGTTTATTATTTCTTCGGTAATGACCGACACTGGTTCTTACTTAGGTTTGATTCTCTTTCTGGCACTGCCATCATTATTATTTTTAGGATTGGTGATGATTCCCATAGGAATGTACGTGAAAGCAAAAAAATCAAAAAAAGAATCATCTGAAGTCAATCAACACTTTATAGTGATCGACCTAAATAAAAAACAGCACCGGAATGCAACCTCTATTTTCATCGTTGGTACCATAATCTTCCTTTTTCTCACAGGTATTGGTAGTTATGAATTGTACCACTATTCAGAATCAGTAAAATTTTGCGGGACCATTTGCCACACGGTCATGAAACCTGAATACGTAGCATACCAGAATTCGGCACATGCCAGTGTAGCTTGCGCCCAATGTCACATTGGACCAGGAGCCGATTGGTTTGTAAAATCGAAGATTACAGGCCTGTATCAGGTGTACGCGGTACTAACCAATAATTACCCGCGACCCATTCCCACTCCTATCGAAAACCTGCGCCCAGCCCGTGAAACTTGTGAGCAATGCCATTGGCCCCAAAAATTTTATCCCAATTCGTTGCGCACCGAAAGGCATTTTTTAACCGATGAAACCAATACCGAATGGGAAATTCAGTTACGGATGAAAACCGGCCCCACGCATAAATCGCAAGGGCAAAGTGAAGGGATTCACTGGCACATTAATCAAAATGTACAGATTGAATATGCATACACCGACAATAAAAGAGAGACTATTCCATATGTCCGATATATAAATAAAACTACGGGCGACACCACGGTGTTCATCGACCAAAGCAACCCAATAGAATTGACTGCGCTGGATACACTGCCAACCCGGGTAATGGATTGCATGGATTGCCATAACCGTCCTTCACATAACTATCATACCCCCACAAAATTTATCGATGAAGCCATGGCTGCAGGAAAGATTCCAACGGATTTGCCTCAGATAAAAAAGGTATCGATGGAGATTCTTGCCAAAAACTATGAAACTACGGATTCTGCTATGAAAGCTATTGAAAATGGGGTCTGGAATTTCTATATGGAAAACTACCCTGATCTTTTCAAAACAAATTCCGAAAAAGTTAAAATGGCTGTGGTTGCTATTCAAGAGGAGTTCAACAAGAACATCTTTCCAGAAATGAAGGCCAACTGGGATGGTTATCCCGATCATATTGGCCATCGGGAATTTAATGGGTGTTTCCGATGCCACAACGATCAGCACCAAAGCGAGGATGGCAAAACCATATCAAAAGATTGTAAACTGTGCCATTCTATCATCTTACAAGGGAATGCCGATACCCTCCAGGTGGCACGATACAATGAATCGTTAGATTTTATGCATCCTGTGGATATTGGTGACGAATGGAAAACATCGAATTGTTCCGATTGCCACAGATATATGTACTAACAGTTGCTCTTCAGGTTTTTCTGGTCGTAAATTTTAATGGGCCAGCTACCTACTATTTGTAAGAACTCCGGACGAATTATTCTGATAATTCTTCTCAATAACTGTCTTATGAATAGGATATATGAGCAGCTCATCGACTACAAACCAGTTTTCAAACTTACGGGAGCCTGAGATGTAAAACGACAACAGACTTTTAGTGGATGTTATTTTAAATGTGTGTGTCGAAAAATACCACCAACCATCAATCAAATCGGTTTGAATTGGTGAATAATAGCTATTGAACAGGATTTTCTGGATACTGTCTTTTTCTATTAATAGCGCGGTGGTAAAGGTCTGGTCCCATAGATGGTTATAATACCAAAAACTCAAACAATAGGTATCGGATGTATCCATATTTGTGGTAGGAATTTGGAACAACCTGTTGTTTTGTTCTTTCAACCCATAGAAAGCCCCCGGCCCCCTGTAAATTTGAGGGCTTTGTAACGTATCGAACCCATTGTAGTAGTAAAAATTACTGGAATCTGAACTTCTTAAAATTTCATTTTCACTTTTCTTAACCTTTGTTAAAAGCGAAGTGTCGGGTTGCAATGTATCGGTAAAGTAAGAAATAGGTAGATTGTAAATCAAAAATTCATTAGAAGCATTCCATAATTTGGCATGCTGAATAACGAGTTTTTCGTTTCCGTTCAGCAACGCCGTATCGGAGGAGTGAACGATAATGGCAATATTTTTATCATTTTTTACAATTTCAGGAATGGCTTTTTTATAGGGTGGAGGCATAACCATTTTAAAAATTGAAAGCGATTCTGTAATTGAAGGTCTTGAAAGGTAGGTACTCATAATAGGCAACCCTGAATAAATGGATGAAACCATCGAACCATAAATAGCCTTGTCGGAGCGGGCCGAACCAAATGGCAGGTTGAATTTAAAATAATACGGCAAAGGCAGGATTGCTTGAAACGTAGCGGTATCAGGAAGCATTAAATTCTGTTGCTGGTCGGGAAGCAGCTCCGGACAAAACACATTCGGGTGGACAGAAACCCTTTTCGAAATATTCTGATGGATGGAATAAGATTCCACGAAAATGAATCCTATTAAAATAAAGACCAAAATACGGCCAAAGCTCTGCTTATAGGAAATCTGAACGAAAAAGATGATGGCAAATACAGCAATCACATAATAAAACCCCCAGGCAAACCTGCCCAAAGCTGAAAATTGCTTAATCAACGGAATGTATGTTAGCATCTTTTCTGGTAAAAACCGGAGTGGTACAGCCATTGCAAACAATAACAGAACAATGCCACCAAAAAAATAATTATGGAATCCAAGAAGAAAAAACCGTTTAATCCTTTGGCTCTTTTTAACAACCAGATAATAACAGGACAAGGACAAAAATCCAACCACCGCCAGATTCGAAACAATGCCTACATAATTTCCTATATTATTCCATCTTAGCCCTGATCCCGGGTTAAAATCAAAAAACAGATCGTAAAAAGGAGCAAAAAGTGACTTAACAGGCAAAAACACCGATTGAAACGATGCCCGGTATGTATCTAAAAATGGCATATCAATCCGATCCGGATGGGTATCGAAAATGTGGAATAAACTCAAAATGATTAGGATGGGCAAAACGACCTGAATCCCCAAAAGGAACCACTTTCGTTGATACAGCACCCGTTCCTTTTTATTAAATATAAATTGAGAAAAATGAACTGCCGTGGTGAAAATCAAAAGTATGAGCCCTAAATACACATGGATGAATGTCCAGAATAAAACATTGATGGCAATTAAGATAGACCACCTGTAAGTGTTTTTATCCTGGTTGTATTTAATCAGCAAATACCAACCCATGGGGAAGAAACAGACCATAGCCAATCCCAGATGCCCTACAGGGCTTAATAATAAAGTCTGTGATGACAAAAAAACAATGGCACAACCCGAGAGCACAGCCAAATAAAAAGGAACTGAAAAATGATATAACACCAAGAACATAAACACAGCTCCAGCAACCATCGAAATTAATAGGAGCAAATTCAAAATACCAATTATATTCTTATTTAACTGAGGAAAAACACTGGCAAGCTGCTGAATAGCTATACTATAGATTGGTAAGGAGTCTTCAAAAATGAGACATTCCCCATAAGGATAACTCATTCCCTTGAATTCCATAATTTGTTCATCATGGCTTCCATGCCATTGCATATTATAATAAGTTTTTAACCCATCTCCCTCATTCGTAAATAAATACCTGTTGGGATGAAAGACTACAGAATGATAGAATACTAAAATGTAAAAGGAACTAAGCAGGATACTTAGAATAATACCAAATGCTTGATGATTATTTAGAATTGAACGTTTCATAACAAATATCACAATGTTAAACAAACACAAATATAGAAATACTCCACTGGAACTATCACATCTATCAAAAGTTTCAATCATGTCGAAATCATCTTTCCATCAAGTCAAGATGATTTCAAAGCATTGAAAAACATCCAAAACGGTAATTATAGAATGAAGGTTCATTAACAGATAGCAGTTAATTAATTCCTTGCTTGAAACTAAAAGTTATGAACAGAATAAAATTATCAGTTCAAAACTTTCAGAAGCCCTATTTTAGCATTTTTTGTTATATAAATTCAACCATACTTTACTGTAAATGAATACATGACTGCTTTATTATATACCTGAAACTTTTGACCAAGACTTTTGCTTCGAAAAAAAAATATAGTAAGTTTACTTCAAATTAGGGTGTTATGGAAAAATATAATCTAGTAAAAGTATTTGAAAAAAGTATTCTAAGTCATTGGGATTTGCCTGCATTATCGGATTATAAGGGCTCAACACTTACCTACGGAATGGTGGGCGAAAAAATTATCAAACTTCATAAAGCATTTGAACACTGCGGTTTAAAACCAGGCGATAAAGTAGCATTAATTGGGAAAAATTCTGCCAATTGGGGAATTGCTTATTTAGCCACCGTAACTTATGGAGCCACCATTGTCCCTATCCTACCCGATTTTCATCCAGACAACGTTCATCATATAATAAACCATTCCGATTCCAAGCTGCTTTTTGCAGGCGAAAATGTTTGGCCAAACATTGTCCCAAATAATCTGGAACAAGTTATGTCTGTATTCAGCCTGGTAAATTTTAGCATTTTATCCGAAAAGGAAGGATTGGAAATTTCCAATAAAGTACATATTGCCGAAGAGGAATTTTTTGACAAATTTCCGAATGGGGTTAAAAAGGAACAGTTTGTTTTACCTGAAGTGGAAAACTCCAATCTTGGAGTAATAAGCTACACCTCAGGAACCACCGGAAACTCAAAAGGAGTGATGTTGCCCCTTGACAGTTTGATGGCAAATATTCACTTTGCCTGGCACAACATGCCTTTAGAGGCCGAAGACAAGATACTCTCCATTTTACCATTGGCTCATGCGTATGGATGTGCCTTTGAATTCCTTTGGCCGTTTACCATTGGCGTGCATATTACATTTCTGGGAAAAATAGTTTCGCCTCAAGTAATGATTCAAGCTTTCCAGGATGTTAAACCCAGGCTTCTGCTGATGGTCCCGCTCATTATGGAAAAGATTTATAAAAAACAGCTACAGCCTGTATTATCTAAGCTTTCCATGAGAGTGCTATTGGTTATACCCGTTGTTAACCAGATTATTTATGGAAAAATTAAAACCAAATTATCGGCGGTATTCGGTGGCAACTTCCGCGAGGTGGTTATTGGTGGTGCTGCCTTAAATAAAGATGTAGAAGTTTTTTTACGCCGCATAGGTTTTAACTTCTCGGTAGGATACGGGATGACCGAATGCGGCCCCTTAATCAGTTATGCCAACTGGGACAAAGCTCAACTGGGTTCGTGCGGCAAATTGGTTGACTCGCTGGAATTGATGATTGATTCCCCCGACCCGGACCATATTCCTGGTGAAATTATGGTAAAAGGAACCAACGTGATGTTGGGTTACTATAAAAATGAAAAAGAGACCCAAAAAGTGCTCGATGAAGATGGTTGGCTACATACCGGCGATTTAGGGATTACGGACAAATCAGGTTATATTTTTATCAGGGGCCGGAGCAAGAGTATGATTCTGGGGCCATCGGGTGAAAACATCTATCCTGAAGAAATTGAATCGAAACTTAACAATTTCCCATACGTTCAGGAACAACTGGTGATTAATGACAATAACAAACTGGTTGCCCTGGTATTCCCCGATAAAGATAAAATTGAACGGGAACAGATCAACGAAGAGCAATTGGCGATGATTATGGAGGAAAATAAGAAGATACTCAACTCGCAACTTCCCAAGTATATGCAAATATCGCGGATAGAATTGCAGCACCAGGAATTTGAAAAAACCCCCAAACAAAGCATCAAAAGGTTTAAATACGAAAAAAACTAATTTCATTTTTTCAGAAATATTTAAGGCTGTCCCAAAAGACAGCCTTTTACTTTTTTATCCGGCAACCCAAATGAAAAAGGGCTGCCCCCTTTACAGGAACAGCCCTCTGCATTAAAGATAATTTACCTTATCTACTGTTTAAAGATTTTGAACATCGCTTTTTGATCGCCTGAAACAAGTTCAATAAAATATAAACCTGATTCAAATGCCCTCAAATCTACGTTGTTTTTAACGTTATTTAATTCCATTGAAACAATCACTTTACCTGTCAGATCAAGAATAGTGGCAATAGTTCTAGTTTCGAAATTCCCTTCGATGATAAAGTTACCATTGGTAGGATTAGGATAAATATTTACGTTAGCTTGTAAACCTTCATGTACCCCTGGAAGAACCGAAACGGTTACGGTCCAATCTTGAATAGTTGTGCCATCTTCGGCAACCACTGTATAAACCACAGGAGCCGTAAAGTTGTTTACAGTTACTCCACTTTCTTGAACAGTAGAACCCACTTTTACAGTAGCACCTGCTGAAAGTGTATAAGTAGCAACCAAAGCAGACACATCAGTTCCGGCAGGAACAGTAACATCAACTTTATGGTTGGTTGCATCCAAAGTGGTTGTCCCATTTGGTAAGGTATAACTCAAAATGGCAGTTTCATTACTTTCGCCACCTTCGCTGGTAATTGAAATGTTATCAACGGCTAACTCATAACCATCGTTATATTCATATACCAAGGCAACTTTAATGATAGTTCCTGCATATTCATCTAAACTAATTACCACAGGTTCTTCGTATTCGTTATCGGTTGAACCATCACCATAAGAAAGTACAGTTGACCATGAAGTCCCATCGAAAACATTCACATGGAATTTGGTAACCCAATTCACTTCAACGGAGTCTTTTAACCATAACATAAAGCTAAATTCAGCACCCGCAGTAGGAACTTGAATCTCAGGAGAAATTAACCAGTTGAAATCAGGAGCAGTATAGCCAAGACCTGCCGCACGGGTACCTTCATAAATGTAATAGGAACCATTTCCATCAAAGCTTTCAGGTGTCATTACAAACCAAGTGTTCGCAGTAGGAGGAGTTACTAAATTGGTACCATCGAGTCCACCATCACTGGCCGTATTGTACATCGCGGTCCAACAATCAAATTCTTCTAAACCTTCAAATCCTTCGGAATATGGAAATTCTGAAATAGTAGTACAAGGAAGGTTTTCTGTTTTGAATGTATAAGGGCCGGCCCAAGAACTTTCGTCCACATCGCTGCAATAGGCTTTTACATAAAAGTCGTAGTAAGTACCAGCTTCCAAATCGGTTACCGAATAACTTGTAGTTGTAGGTTTTACTTCTGTTCCCTGACCTAATTCAAAACCAGCTACACCATATTCAACTGCAAATGAAGCAGCTGAACTTTCCCAGGTTAAGTCGGCTGAAGTGGTGGTTATATTCGTTGCTTCTAAATTCGATGGTGCTGGGCAAGATATAAATGAAACATCATCAATAAACCAATTGTCGCCATCGTTATCTTCCATTACAAAGGCAATAAATACTTCCTGACCTGCATATTCAGCCATATCAACACTAATTTGCGAAAACACATAACTAGTGACATCCAATTCCGATAGAGTCAACAAATTGGTATAAGCAGCAGTATTACTGAAATCTGCATCGGTAGATATTTTAATACTTAATATAGAACCATAATCAGAACTTAAATAATCGGTGGCATAAAAAGCCAATGCTTTTCCTGTTGGTACAATGGTACGTCCGGTTACCAACCACTTAGAATTTAATCCACCGGATGATTCATACGAAGCCATGGCAGCATAATCTCCTGTGTTTACCAACCAACTTGATTGTTCCCAGGTTTTAATGCCATCACCGTTTTCAAAGTTTTGCCAACAAAGCGGTGCTACGCGGGTTTCAAAACTTTCAACAATATCGGTACCAGTTTCACAATCGGTAGCAAACATATAGGGACCAACCCATTCTGCATCACTATTGTCGCAAGCGGCCTGAACATAAAATTCGTAATAAGTTCCTTCTGTCAAACCAGTCAAGGTGTAAGGATTTTCAGTTACTTTTACCGATATTCCTTCACTCAAATCAAATCCTTCTGGTCCGTAGGCCAAATTCCATGCAGTAGCATCGCCATTTTCGATCCAACTAAGTATGGCAGATGTTTTAGTAACATCAGATGCCAACAGATCGGTTACAGGGACACAGTCTGGTTTTAATGAAATGGTGACATCTTCAATACCAAAGCCCCACCATGCAGATGCTGAATAAATTTGATGGATGGCAATATAAATTGATTGTCCTTCAAACTGATCTAAATAGATGGCATGCTTGACCCACTCAATATTGGTACAATCAAATGTTCCAAGATTATAGGTGAAATCGGCAATTTCTTTTCCTGTAGTTGAAACTAATATTTCATAGGTATTATTATTGGTAGCGCTTTCAACTTTATCCCACCACTGCATTTGATAAACTGCATCAAGAACCAATTGAGGAGTAATCAGGTAATCGTCTTGGTTACCCATTCCATGAGCAACATATTCACCCGATAATACAGGAACTAAATAAATGTTGTTTTGGTTCCATGTAACACCATCTACATCAGCATCAATTACTTCCCAACACCAACTGTTCCAATCACCATCAAAATTTTCAACAAACGGGAATGAAGCCACAGAGCCACAAGAAGTTCTAAATTTCAGGGGAAATGACCATAAACTGGTATCGCCTTCGGCACATACAGTACGTGCAGCAAATTTATAGAACGATTGAATATTTAAGGATTCAACGGTGTAGGGGTTTTCTTCCACATCAATGACGGTGGAGCTAACCTGAGCAGTACCATCGCCTAAATATGAAAAACTGACCTGCCATTTTGCAGCGCCGTTCATTTCGGTCCAGCCTAAATCGGCAGCGTCTGTGGTAATATTTAAAGCTTCTGGGTTTTGCGGAGCTAAGCATTTGTTTGGTTCTCCTGATATACAAATTGATAACGGTGTTTCTAAAACAACCCATTCACTATATTCGGAATCGTATTGATAGCCGGTACCTGATCCTGCAGGAGAATCAACCCATAAAAAAAAGCAGGAATTATCGGAAATTCCGGTAATGGCAACAATTCCAGAGGTTAAATCGCAGGATGTGGGTAGAACGATGGTATTCTGATAAATCTCAAAACCTTCGGCAAACATCTCACCTGTTGCGGTGGAAGAGGCTTCAACGCTTTCATAGGCCAGGTATTCGTCACCGACTCCATCTTCACCCTGCTGATAGAAAGTTACTTTGAACTCGGTAGGTATCTCGTTGGAGCATGAACTCCAAGCTGTCCCGTCGTTGTATGCACTGATACTCCAAAAAGAAATGGAATCAATGCTTCCATCAGCAAAATAACTGGTGGCAACAGTGTATCCCAATACACTTTCAGAAGTTGAAGCATTTGCATAGCCATCAAGCGGGTTTGCAAACAAACTTTCTCCGGGACATTCCAGGTTCGATTTCCCGCGCTGAAAACTTAACATGTGCTTGTTCCCTGTTTCCTGCGCCCGTTGGTTCATACGTTGAACTTCGGAAACATTTTTTTTACTTTCTTTTGCAACAGCTACCTCCTTGAGATAACCATTGTTGCTTTTATATGCTTGCCCATTCGAAATGAAATAGGAAAACAAAAAAGCTACAAACCATACCAGGTATGTTTTTCTCATAATTTAAATTGTTTGTAGTTAAAAACTTGGTTTAATTAAAAAATAAGTAGTAGTATTTCTATTGAAGTACCAACTTCATGTTAAACAAATCTATTAAAAAAATAATTTGGGTCAATTTATTTTTAAGTTTTTATTCTGAATATATTCCTATTTGTAATCAAAGCATTTCCGAAAGTTAACATTCATAAGGGTTACGCTAAATAGAAAAATAAATGAAATTCATAGCTACATCGATTCTACTGATGAAAATAAAAAAAAATCAAATATTAAATGCCGGATTAATCTTTTCATTAAAGAATACTACTTTTTCCATCCTATCAAAAAAAAACGTTACAAACAAATAGTTTCTATTCCATCAGGAAAAAATAGCCCTCTTTTGCCCGGACCTGGTTATCAAATGACAGTACCTCAACTTTGTACAAATAGAGCCCCGGAGGCTGTTCTCCCAAGAAAGAACCGCCATCCCATCCTTCATTTATATCACGCGATTCAAATACCAGTTTTCCTTGTTTGGTATAGACTTTAAACGATTTCAATTCCTTGATCCCCCACCCCTTCACATAGATAATATCGTTTATGCCGTCGTTGTTTGGAGTAAATGAATTTGGCAGGTTAACCGAATATTTTTCATCAACGGAAATATAAACCGAATCGGCGATGCTGAAACATTGGTTTTTATCTTCAACTGTAAAAAAGTAAGTAAGGCTATGCATGGGTTTGGCAAACGGGGTTAAACAAATACCACATGTTAGTGACTCATCGGGAGACCAAAAAAAGTAATCGCCAAATTCCTGAGTGGCCTGCAATAACACCTCTTCGCCAACAATTAATGAAATGGTATCATTATTTAACACGTTAATTAATGGTTTGGGCTGGACCTCAACCTTTACGGAATCAATATTTTCACAATTATTGGTATCGGTTACATTCAGGAAATAGGACTGTGTGGCCGTGGGCGAAATCCACAAGAAATCATTTAATGAATCAAGGACGGTTTGATTGGCTGACCATTTATAAGCTATTCCACCGCTGGCTTGCAGCAAAATAGTGTTGTATTGGCAGATTAACGTGTCATTTGATATTTGAATGGTTGGCAATGGATAAACGACAATATTTTTCATCAAGGAATCGTTGCAACCAATACCATTACCGATCATAAGCTGGATTTTGTATAAACCAGGGGTTGAAAACTGATAACCGAATTCAGGTTGATTGGCGAGGTATTGTTGGTTGCTATACCAATTAATTGATGTAGCACCGACCGACTGATTGAGGAAATGTACGGGTAATGGGACACAACCAGCCGTATCGGTAGTAGAAAAATTGGTTTTCAACTCAGGAATGATAATAGAATCACTGATTATCTTATCACAAGTACCAAAGTCGTCGTTTTTAAGTAAAAGATATAAAAATTTAGTGCCTGGGGTTTGATAAGTTTTTAAAACAGTATCGGTAGTAAATATGGAACCTTCATCATCGGTCCATTCAAAAGTGTGAATGTTAAAGCTATCTGCAAAGGTTATTATTGCAGGAAGGTTCACACAAAACGAATCGGGTGCGAAAATCTGTGCGTAGGGGCCTCCAATGTTGATATAATCTGTTTTTATCATGGAATCGGTGCAGCCAATAGACGATTTTATGGTAAGCTTGACATCAAAAATTCCAGGTTCTTTATAGGTATGAAAAGGCTGCTGAATGTTCTCCAACAAAACCTCATCGCCAAAGTCCCAAACCAAATGGTTCAAATCGGGAATGGTAGAAATATCCTCAAACCCGATAATGGATGGGTAACAGGTGGAAAATGTATTATTGGCGATAAAATCAGCTACTGGGAGCGGTTGAATAAAGATATAATTATCTTTAACCAAGGTAGAATCGCAACCCAAGGAATCGGTAACCATTAACGAGACCTGGTAGTAACCAGTATCTTGGTAAAAGTGTACCGGATTCGGAAGGGTATCAGACTGCCCATCACCAAAATCCCAGTAAAAGGAACGGATACTGCCTAAAGAATCGCTCAGGAAAAACACGCTATCACCAAAACAGGAATTATTCCTGGTTGCCTGAAAATTGACATAAGGCTTTAACGATGTAACGGCTCCCTCTTTGGTTAATGTATCGGCACATCCCAGTACATCTTTAATAATTAAATTGACCTCGAAATTCCCTTGGCTGTTGTAAACAATTATTGGGTTTTGCTGGGTGGACGATTGACCGTCGCCAAACGACCAGTTCCAGCTAACAACCTGGGTATCGGCCGTTGAATGATCGGTAAATGACACCTGAAACGGGGCGCACCCCTGAGTTGAACCTATGGAAAAATCTGCTTCAATGGCATTCAGATGTACCACTTTCTCAATTTCATCGAAACATTTATTGATATCGTAAACCAGAAGTTTTACCAAATGATCGCCATTGGTTTTAAATTGATGGGTTATCGGTCTTGACGAAGGGATTAGTTCTGAGGTATCGTCAAAACTCCACAGATATTTTGTTAGTTTATTGTTGTAACTAAAAAAATACTCATCCATTGAAGGCGAGGGATCGAACGTTATCAAATTATTAACGCAATTATATTCAGGGGAATAATTAAAATCGCTGACGATATTTCGGGCAAAGACGGTTTTGTTTACTTCCAATTTGCAATCAGTTGAATTATTTTTTCCGGTAAGAACCACTTTATAATTTTCAGAGTGGTTATATGTGTGAGAACATACTAGTGTTTGGGTGGAATCATAGGTTCCATCGCCAAAATCCCAATACCAGTTATCGGCTCCTTTTAAGTCAGTGGTAAAAGTGTATAAATACGGGTTCTCACAGGTCATCGCCTGAGTAAACGTTCCGGCAGGACCTACTACGTACAATAAACTGTCTTCAAAATAAGTGGTGCCGGTGCATCCGTTGTAAAACACGGTTAACGAAGCACTAATGTAACCAGTATCAACAAACTGCACCTGAGGATCCTGATTATGCGAAACCGTACCATCGCTAAAAAACCAATACCACTGATCTATTAACATACTGTCGGTAGATTGGTCGGTAAAATCCACCATTTCCGATCCGCATACCAAAACACTGTCCTGATAACTGAATTTGGCCGTTTGGGGGCTTCCGGCTTTTATAGTGGCATAAGCATAATTTGTGCATCCCGACTGGCTTACCGCTTTCAAGCTTGCTTGGTAAGTGCCCGGTCCGGTAAATGTATGGCTTGTTTGAAATGAAGTTGAGGTATTCTCATCATCGAAATCCCAGAACCAACCTATCAAAGGATCATCGGGATTATTTGCATGGCTGTTGTTTTTAAAATCAACGGTGAGCGGGAAACACCCTTTCACTAAATTTGCATAAACCCCGGAATCGTTGGGAGAAAAAGTGACGTACGGTATATTTATATATATATTACTGTCGATAACCGCGGTATCGGTACAACCCCATTCACTTTCCACGATTAAAGTGTCGGAATAATAGGCAATATAATCTTTACGTAACTGGTGGGTCATTTCATAAATCACCACCGGGTTTTCATGACTTGAAACACCAGTATTTCCAAATCCCCAATGCCAATTAATATAATTTGCTGATAAGTTTGTATAAATTACTGTGCTAGGCAATTGGCAGATATAATGTTCATTGGACTCAAATTTTGCTGTTACCGGATCAATATAAACAGGAATTAGAGTGGTATCGAAGCATGTATTTTGAAAGGATGAAATAACTTCTATTTCAAATGCTCCTGTGTCAACATAATTTTTTATTGGTTCAGGAAGAACCGATGTGGTACCATCCCCAAAAATCCAACGGAAACCGGTAGCCCCTGATGTATTATTTTGAATTTCAAGGTTCTGCTTTTTGCATAATGTGTCGTCCTGAATGATGAAATTGGGTATCAACTGCTGTATCTGAACATAACCGTAAATGGTTACCGAATCAGTGCAACCATATAAATCGGCAACTTTCAATTGAACGGTGTAATTGTTAAAACCTGAATAAAAATGGACAGGGTTTTCAAGTTGGCTGACAGCATTGTCGCCAAAATCCCATGCAAAGTTCAAATCGGTGGTTCCGAACGATTTATTTGAAAAAGTCACTGTCAAGGTATCAGTACAAGAAGTGGAAACCGAACTGGTAAATTTGGCTATGGGTTTCTGAGTGACATGAATAAAATTGGATTGAGAAATATTGCTTTCGCAACCGTTGGTGTCTTTAACATAAAGCGATACATCAAAAAATCCTGTCTGTAAATAGTTATATGTTGGGCCGTTTTCGTTAGAGGAATGCCCATCGCCAAAATCCCAAACATTCATATCCAATGGGCCATCACCCAACGTGGAACTATTGATAAAAGAAATACTCAAAGGGGAACACCCTGTCCGTTCCGAAGCAGTTTCAAATGAGGCTTTGGGAGATGTAAAAACCTTGATATAATCCACGCACAACAATGAATCGGAGTCAACGCCATTTGAGACCACCAATTTGATTGTATATCGGCCTGATATATTAAATACTACCTGTGGGTCCTTTTCGTTGGAGTATTGATTATTCCCAAAGTCCCAGAAATAGGTTAAACCGCTTCCCTCCGACTCGTTTATAAAAGTTGCTACCAAAAAATCACAGCCTACAGAATCGTTCACTGAGAATTTGGCAATTACTTGCGCCTGAACTTTGTTTGATTGCCCAATGACAACAAGCACAAGAATAAGCAGCCAGCTATATGTATAACGCATTTTCATGTTATAAAACCTTGCATGGAAGCGCAAACTTCCTATCATATTCATAAATCCCCCGGTACTGCAAAGAAAATTCAAAGGTGTTGTAGGTAGCAACCTTTTTACCCCCGCTCAAAAAATTGAATGAATAACCTACCCCAACGGATAGTTTTTTCAGATTGACTCCTAAATTAAAAATAATATCGTTTGGATATTTCTTACTGCGGAAAGCCCATTGGTTTCCAACAAAAACAGAATTCATCAGAAACCTGGAATGGCTGAACCGATGCGTCAGGATACCACTGAACATAAACTCATTTAAAAGTTCGGAAGAGCTATTGAGAAGGTCGCATTGAATTTGATCCAAACCGGTGAGATGGTACGTAGTATTGAATGAGACCAGATAGGTACGGTAAAACCAGTAAGGTTCGTGAAAAACAGAAATATCCGGTTGGTTCATGTTCCGTAATGCAAACTGAATGGTCGATTGAAAGTTCTGGTAGAATTTGGTCCAACTACCGCCAAAGTTCAGGCTGTAAGCATTCTGGCTCTCAAACGGGATGAACGTTTCAAAAGTTGGTATATCTGGATTAAAACCGCCTAAATTCCGGTCGTATTGGTCAGGGTTGACAACCGAACCTGCATCAAAATGGCTGTTAAACAATCCGGGTTGTATCCCCACTAAAAACTGATTATTACGGTAAACTTTCCGGTACGAAAAGGTTAAAAACATTTTTTGGTCAATAAGCGGGCTACCCGTTAACCGGCTGAAATAATAGGTACCTCCTACTGAAAATCTATCCGGACCATCCATTAGCTTATAATCACCCGACACAAGAACCGAACGGAATGGCTGGTTTTTTAATACTTCCTTAGTATTGATGTAGTTGCCGGCCAAAAACTTATAATTGTGGTTACCTACATTTTGCGGAAAAAGGTAAAACCCCTCTTGCGGAAAAGACAAAAATTCTACCAATTGGGGAAATGTAGTTACAGGACATAGAATGAAAAACACTCTAAAAATAAACGTCCTAACATTTATTGATATAAAAAGCCATCCTTTGATACATTTCATGGTTACCTGGTATTCAATGATACGAAAGCCTTTCTTAAGTGTATGATGTTCCCATTAATTGGAAACGAATCCGTTATCAATTATTAAATTTAAACTTTTTAATAACATATATCAACTTATTTTGGTATCTTTCTTTAGATAACAATATTTACTTTAAAAAAAAGCAAGTTGAGGATACGTTTTACACTAATAATCATTTTGACTTTCTTCACTTTTTCACTTTTTGCCCAGGAAAAACCAATTGAGGCAACAATGAAAACCAGGAGAATGGCAGAAAGTGCCGAATTAGAGGGCAACCTTTATGCTGCCATTTATTATTACGAAACCTTACATCGCTCTAAACCTCATCATTCACGGACTGTCTATAAGTTAGCCGGGCTCTATAGCGAAGTCAAGGAATTTTCAAAAGCTAAGGATTTGTATCATCTGCTGTTGAACCAGAAAAAGAAAAACAATGAATTATACTACCGGCTGGCCATATCGTATAAGCAATTGGGAATGTATGATTCTTGCCTGTTTTTTCTAAACAAATGCGATAAAAAACAATTATCGCCTGAATTAAAAAAGAAATTTCCGATAGAACTGGAAGGTGCACAACTTGGAAAAGACCAACCCAAAGAAACGGATGTGGTAACCATCAAACATCTTGAAGCACCTATCAACACTCCAAACATGGAATATGCGCCATCATTTATGAATGATTCCACCATTTTCTATTCGTCCGTTGTGGAGCTCGACGGATCGGCATCCTCCAAAGTGTATGGACAAATATTTATGGCATCTTATGAAAACAGCCTATGGAGAAAAAGCAACGATTTACCCGTCCAAGGCCTTACGGATAATTTGTATTTGGGTAATGGATGCCTTTCGATGGACGGTAAAAGGTATTATTTTACACAGTGCTTTGTAAATTGGCAAAACAAAACCATCTGCCAGCTCTATTATTCTAAACTTGTGAATGGTAATTTTTCCGAACCCATTAAAATTGAAAACGGTGTAAACGATCTTTATTTTACCACCACACAACCAACCGTGGGTTCTACCTATAACCCCGATTTAGAAATAATTTATTTTGCCTCGGATCGGCCCAATGGTATCGGGGGTACTGATATTTGGTTCACCGTGTATAATACGAAAAAAAACACTTTTAATGCTCCATTAAATGCCGGGTCCAAAATCAATACCCCCTGGAACGAAGCTACCCCATTTTACATTCCCGAAACCAAGACTTTATATTTCAGTACCGACGGCCGGGCCGGATTTGGAGGTTTTGATGTTTTTAAATCGACAGGTGAATTAAAAAGCTGGTTTAAACCAAAAAATGTGGGAAATTATGTAAACAGCAATGCCGATGAATTACATTATATTTTAAATAGCCGGCAGAATGCAGGATTCTTCACATCGAACCGTAAAGGCAGCTACAACATTTATAACGAATTCTGCTGCTACGACTTGTATTTCTTCCAGTTTAAAAATCCGGAGAATATTAACCTGAAAGGGAAGTTGCTGGTTTCGTTAAATCCCAAAATTGAGGAACTGCTGAAATACGGGGTAGAGTTCCGCGATTCACTCAAAACAGAGAAGTATTTAAACAAAGCAGTGGTTTCGCTTTACCTAAAGGATAATGAAAACAACGATTCTTTGTTTATCCGCAGCGACACAACCAACAATATGGGTAGTTTCAATTTTGTAGTGGAACGGAACCAGGCGTATTCGGTATTGATTCATGATAAAGATGAGTACAAAGGAAAAATGGATGTTGTGACAGCCGATACCCTCAAAAACCTTACGAATGACATTATTCTCGATTCAAAAGAAATTGAGACATTACCTGAAGTCCCGCTAATAATTAAGAATATTTATTATGAATCGGGGAAAAGCGACCTCACCAGGCCGGCAAAACATCGGCTCGATTCTACCCTTGTGGCTTTAATGAAAGGCATTGAAGATATTGCCATTGAAATAAGTTCGTTTACCGATGACGTAGGCGATGCCACCTATAACAAAAAACTTGCTGAGCAACGGGCACAAAAAGTATTGGATTACTTAGTGGTTGAGGGAATTGATTCCGAAAGACTGGTAGCAAAAGGCTACGGCGAAGAATTCCCGATTGCGCCAAACAAAAACCCTGACGGGTCTGATAATCCGCAGGGCCGTGAAAAAAACCGCAGAACAGAATTTAAAATCTTAGGCAAATACAAACAATCCGCAATCCGTTTCTAGTGCCATGTCAACTATAAAAAGCCGGGTAATATTCACCCGGCGACTTTTTGATTATAGCATTATGCCTTATATTCTCGCCTGGAGCCACCGGGTGAATTGATGCAAACGCATGCTTGACTTGACACCATGTTATTTACTTTTCAAATCCGGTATCACTCCTTTTATTATACTCAATAAGCACACCCACGCAACCAAAGAGTTCATCGTATTCAGCACTCTCGCTGGCAACATCCCCTTCGGGTACAACTACTTCAATTAAAAGGTTTTTTGATTTTTCCACATAAAATATCTTTTCCAGGAATCCCTCTTCATCTGTTGAGCTGTCAAATAAAATATTGCGGTTGGTGTTATCTTCCCTGATTCTAAAATAAATACCTGTCAATTTTTTATCGGCACATAAACTTATCCGATACTCAAAACCTTCATAACACACCAATTTGAATATTGAAGTCTGTCCCTTTTCAAAAACAGCGTTTTTTGATTGGCCACTATATTTAAAATTAAAACCATACGCCTCACAATTGCTTTGATGGTAGTTTTTACACTTTCCCTGGGAAAAGGTGGGGCTGCTTATTAAAACCAACACTATTACAGTCCAAATAAGTTGATAAATAGTTTTCATAACTGTTATTATTTTATGAAGTTGTTCCGTGTATTATTAACGGTCTCTTTTAATTTATTGAATTGCTCCTGTGTAATATGCAGATCTGTGCCACCCGTGATTGCAAGTGCTTTGTCATCACTTTTGGTATCTGATGGGGCAATGGGCTTTTCTTCTATCGCATCAAATAGGTCTTTAATCTCTTTAAGGTATGGTAGCGTTTCTGATACCATTTTATCCTTTTGATAGGCACTGGCAAATTCGTAAAGGTTATTGATGGCAAATTTCTGATCTAAAACCTTATTCAACATTTCGTCGTTCGAATCAAATGTAACGACATACGACAGCAATAAATAGAGGCATTCCACATAGGCACCCATTGAAACCAAAGCCGATATATTTTCTTGTTCCGTTTCCGACAGATAATCAACAATGCTTTGATAGGCCTGCCCTGAAATAACAACCAATGAATCAACATTATCTAAATTCTCTTGTATCCTATTATACAGCGATTCGCTGAAAGCTTCTGAAATCTTTAGCTGAACAGTTAATTTATGGATAACTTCAAAATACGCTAAGGAATTTTCTTGCTGATTAAACAGGGTGATGTACGCCAAATCGGAGATATACACTCCCAGATTAAGTGATTGATCGGTGAGGTTTAAATAGTTTCTCCCGTTACTGACCGGGTTTAAAATAGCAGGGTCAAACTCCAGTTTTGATGCCTCAATGTATGCAAAAACCTCTTCGGGTGAGGGGAAACTATAGAAAATCTTATCTTTAATTTCCGAAGGATCTCCTGTTGTAGCAAGTTCCTTTAAAGTTGACCCCGATGAATCCCCCTTTGTATTTGAAGAATTGGAACAGGAATAATAAATTAGTGGAATACACAAGAGTACCAATAGTGCCGTTTTTAATGTTTTCATAGTTCTTTTTTGTTAAATTACAGGTATTAAAAAAATACAAATTATTTTATGATGCAGAGATACACGTACGTTTAACTTTAGTCGCATTGAACTTTAATGTGTTATAAGTAAAAATAAGAATAAATTTAAAAAAATGTTCATAAAAAGTTACATGTTTCATCCTAACCGAAAGAATCTTTTTTAAATCCATTGAATGATTTTTGACAATAAATGATCCTTATCGACAGGTTTACTAATAAAATCGGAGCATCCAGCATTTAATGCCTTTGTTTTATCCGATTCTGCTGAATAGGCTGTAAGTGCAATAATTGGCAGTTTGGGTCTAATTTTTTTTATCAAGGGAGCAGCTTCAATACCGGTCATAATAGGCATTTTAATATCCATTAATACCATATCTACCGATGGATTGGTTTTGCAAATATCAACAGCTTCGGAGCCATTGATGGCGCGCAAAAGGATGATTTTTTCATTCGATAGGTATTCTTGCAATAGCAAGTAGTTGTGATCTTCGTCCTCGGCCACCAAAATAGTTTTATGATCGTTATATTCGAATCTGATTTCGTTTTCAGGTTGATTTTTCGTAACAACCTCCATTTGTGTTTTTTTGTAAGGTATTGTAAAATAAAACCTGGAACCCTTATCTAATTCAGAGTCTAACCAGATTCTGCCACCAAGCAGTTCCACATAGGACTTTGAAATGGATAATCCTAACCCGGAACCGCCAAATTGCCGTGAATCGGATGACTCAACCTGCCGGAACCGTTTAAATATTTCATCATGCAGTTCTTTGGAAATTCCAATACCAGAATCCTCCACATAAAATTCCAACTGGCTGCCTTTAACCATATAACCATATTTTACAAAACCTTGACCTGTAAATTTGATTGCATTGCTTATCAGGTTGGTTAGAATTTGTGTGAGTTTTATCTCATCGGTTATAAGAAACGCATTGTCATTGGGTAAACCGGTTTCGTAACTGAAAACCAAACCTGTATTAGCAGCTTTTGGTTTGAATTGCTCATACATGAAACTGAACATCGCGTTAATATTCACCTTATCCTCCTTTGTTTTAATTTGCCCTGCCTCAATGGTAGCAATTTCAATAATATCGGTAATAATGGCCAATAATTGTTGGCTGTTTTGCGTAATCAGGTCAACAAAGAAAGCCCGTTTATCTGGTTGAAAATTAGAATCTTTCAACAGGCTGGAGAACCCGACAATGGCATTCATCGGGGTGCGGATTTCGTGGGAAATATTGTGCAGAAAAGCTGTTTTTAACCGATCGCTTTCTTCTGCTTTTTCTTTGGCCTGAATCAATTCATTTAACATCTTTTTCTTTTCGGTGATGTCATTCATAATAAGGATATAATTGCCAATGGTTCCATTATCTTTCATCAGGGTTGAAATCACCACTTCTTCCCAGAAGGCGGAGTTATCTTTCCGTCGGTTCAACATTTCGCCTACCCAGGTTTCTCCTTTATGGAGTGAATCCCAAAGTTTTGAATATTCTTCTTCCGATAGGTGCCCGGGGTTTAGTATCCTGGGTTTCTTCCCAATAACTTCGTTCAATGAATATTGCGTAGAAGCGGTAAATTTATGGTTGACAAATTCAATATTGCCTTCTGCATCGGTAATTATAACTGCCGAAGGGCTCTGTTCAATAGCCTTGCTCAGGGTTTTAATCTGCTTTTCGGCCATGAGCCTTTCGGTAATATCGTTCGAGATGACCAGCCGGGCTTTTTTCGATCCATAATCAATGGCGTGCGAGGTAATTTCAACATAAATCAGTTCACCGTTCTTTTTAATATGGCGCCATGTACCTGCCTTGTAATAGTTATTAAATGTAACTGCTACATCGGCCAGCAATGTTTTGGTGTCTTCTTCGGGGCGGATATCCTTTAATGTCATATTCAGGAATTCCTCGTGCGAATATCCATAACTTTCTATGGCTGCATTGTTTACCTCCAAAAACGACAAGGTCTTTAAATCGTAAATCCACATGGGGAGCGGGCTGTTCTGGAAAAGGTATTTGTATTTTTCCTCACTCTCGCGTATCCTGTCCTCTGCTTTTTTCCGTTTGGTAATGTTCTCCACCATTCCTTCGTAATACATGGGATTACCCTTTTCGTCGCGGAACAAACGCGCACTCTCACTCACAAAAATGGTGCTCCCGTCTTTTATTTTCCAGGCCGATTCCATGCCCACTACAATCCCGTTTTGTTCAATCTTTTTTTTGAATTCCTCTCTAGGGTAATTGCGTTCATTTCCGGCTTGCAGCAGGTTACGCCCTGAAAACTCCTCAACGGAATGATAACCCAGCATTTTTAACAGGCTGGGATTGGCCATAAGTATTTGGCCCTCGGGGGTGGTCCGGTATATCCCGATAGGTGCGTTTTCATATAAGCTCCGGAATTGCTCCTCACTCTTTTTCAATGCATCTTCGGCCAATTTCTGTTCGGTTATGCTCCGCGAGATACCAAAGGTCCCGATAATTTTACCCTTCGCATCGTGTAAAGGCATTTTTGTGGTTGAAACCCATGATGATTTTTGACGGTCCGACCAATTCTCTATTTCTTCTTTGTTTATAATGGGCCGTCCGGTTTTAATTATTTCCTGTTCATCGTTATATGCTTGCTTGGAATGGTCGGTTTGGAAAAAGTCCATATCAGTTTTCCCTTTAGCCAGATAGGGATCGTTCAGCCCAAATTTTTGTGCCAAAGCTTTGTTGATCCGTAAAAAGCGGCTTTCTAAATCTTTGAAATAAATATAATCGGGAATATTTTCCAGAAGGGTCTGCATGTAATATTGTTCACGGACTAACTTTTCCTCCATTTTCCGGCGTTCGGTAATATCTTCTTTTACAGCCACAAAATGGGTTGTTATACCTGCGTCATCTGTAATAGGTGAAATGGTGGCCGATTCATAATGCAGTTCCCCATTTTTCTTCCTGTTCTGAAATATGCCTTTCCATTCTCTACCCGATGTAATGGTTTCCCATAGTTCTTTGTATTCTTCGGGCGATTTGTCGTCGGATTTTAGCACCCTCGGGTTCTCGCCCATTACCTCGTCCAGTGTATAACCTGTAATTTCAGTGAATTTAGGGTTCACATATTCAATACGCCCCATGTTATCGGTAATTACTATAGATACAGTATTCTGCTCAACAGCACGTGAAAGAATCTTAAGCTTTTCTTCGGCTACTTTTTTAGCAAGGATAACTTCTTTTTTCTTAATAGCGGCATTAATTGCAGAACCAAGACGGGTTAAATATTCTTTAATAATGTAGTCATCGGCTCCTGTTTTCATAACCTCTACCGCCGTTTGCTCATTAATGGAACCTGTTATCAAAATAAACGGGATGTTAGGAACCAGTTCTTCTCTGATCAACAGTGCCTGCATCCCATCGAAAAGGGGAAGGGAATAATCGGAAAGAATCAAATCGGGTTTAAATTCGTGGATGGCATTTATGTAGTCGTGCTTGGTTTCCACAATTTTAGCCACAAATTGAAAGCCACTTTTTTTTATTTCATACTTGATAAGTTCTGCATCGGAAAGGCGATCTTCTACCATCAGGATTTTAAGGACTGCTTCCATATACTTTATTTTTTAAGGTCTGTTTGTTCGCTTATTTTATCAGCCTGTTTTAAAAAATGAACATCTTAATTTGGGCGTACCCTGAAAAAGTTTAGAACCGTTAAAATAGTCATCTGATGAATTCATAATTAATGAATTAACCAATTGTAATTACTTGTCCGGATGACTTTTCGAAGCAGATTCAAAGTTTATTTGGGCGGTTCATTGTAGAGCAACCAATACATGCCAAGTTCTTTCACGGTAGTAATAAATTTTTCAAAATCGACCGGTTTAACGATAAAACTATTTGCGCCAAGTTTATAGCTGGCAACCACATCGCTTTCCTCTTTCGATGAGGTTAACACCACCACCGGGATGGTTTTTGTACGTTCATCCTGTTTAATTTGCCGGAGTATCTCTAACCCATCTACTTTGGGCAGCTTCAAATCGAGAATCACTAATTTAGGATTCTTTAGAATGTCGCGGTCACTGTAATCTCCTTTGGCAAAAAAATAATCGAGGGCTTCGGCACCATCTGTAACTGTATGAATATCGTTGGCAATGTTATTTTTTTTCAATGCCCTGATGGTTAATTCCATATCGTTCGGGTTATCTTCAACAAGAAGAATCTCTGTTGCATGATTTTGGTTCATGATATAGTTTTTTTTATGTTTAATATTACATGATGCATATTTTGTTCCCTAATTGTAGGTCCTTATAGTTTTTTTGTTTCTGCTGCAATCGTAAAATAGAAGGTGGCCCCCTCATTTACTTTACCTTCGGCCCAAATATGGCCATGGTGCCTGGCCACAATCCGTTGTACAATGGCAAGCCCTACGCCGGTACCCTCAAACTCTTTTTCGGAGTGCAGCCTCTGGAATACCCCAAACAGTTTATTTGCATAAGCCATGTCAAAACCGCTCCCATTGTCTCTCACATAATAAATCAGTTGGCTATTTTCCGGGTGAAAACCTATTTCAATGATGCGTTCCTGCTTTTTTGAGGTGAACTTAATGGCATTTCCTATTAAATTTATCCAAACCTGTTTTATCATGGAAGGATCGCCATTCGTTTCAGGAATCTCCTGCAAGCGGAAATCAATTTTTCCATGCGCATCGGTAACTGCCAATTCCTGAAATACGGATTTGGCCATGTCATACATGTCAATCTTTGAAAGGATGATCTCTTTACGGCTCAAACGCGAAAATGCCAACAAATCGTCAATGAGCATTCCCATTTTTTTTGCATTATCGGTAACAATCTGGAACAGGCGGATGCCTTCATCATCGAGTTTGTGGCCATACTCTTCGATTAAAATCCGCGAAAAACTATCAATGGCCCGCAACGGTGCCCGCAAGTCGTGCGAAACAGAATAGCTAAAAGCTTCCAATTCTTTGTTGAGTGCTATTAGTTTTTGTTTCTCGTTTTTTAACTCGGTGGTCATATCATTAATATCTTCCACCATATATAACATGGCTTTCTGGCTTTTCTCCAGTTTTTTAACCTGTGCATCTAACTCAAGGGTGCGTTTTTCCACTTTTACCTCCAACTCTTCCTTAAGCCGGAGCAATTCCATTTCCGATTCTTTCAGTTCGGTTATGTCTTGAAAAGACCCTCTTATTTGGGCAACCTTACCATGAACATACGATGGGTTTCCAATGGTACGCACCCATTTGTGATTTCCTTTGGCGGTTACCAATTCAAGTATCAGATCATAGGGTTTTCCTAGTTCAATGGCCTCATTTATAGCTTCTTCAATCTTTTTTCTTGAATCGTCCACATAAAAGTTACTACCAATTTCTACATTCGTTTCATCTTTGGGGTCTAATTCGTGAATTAAAGCCACTTCCTCGGTCCAGGTACCTTTACCTGTAGCAGCATCAAACTCCCAACCCCCGATTTTAGCAACCTTGCCCATCTCGTGCATTAAGGACTGTGTGTGAATAAGGTCTTCTTCTGTTTTTTTCCATTCGGTAATATCCAAAATACTACCATAAACCCGGACTACTTTTTTGCCTTGAAATTCTGCCTGCCCACTAGTCCACACCCACTTTTGAGTACTGTTTTTGGCTATCAGGCGTAATTCCAGGTTGTACGATTTTCCTTTTTCAATAACCTGCTTAAATGCATCTTTTAATACCTTTCTATCATCGGGATGATAAAACCGGATATCCATCTCCAGATCCGAGGGATTATAATCATCGGGATGCACCCCATATATCTGGTAAACACCATTGGTCCAGGATATTTTTTTTGTTTCTAAAATATAGTCCCATCCTCCCACCTTACTTACCCGTTCCATTTGCTCTAACAGGAGCTGCTGCTGATGAAGCATTTGGTTGGTTTTTTCATGTTCTTTCACCTCTTTTTCCAATATTTTCGTTTTTATTTTTACCAGGCGCCGTAATACAAAAATGAGAACAAACAACAAAACCGCTACCAACGGAATAAGAATGTTCAAACTATGTGCAATAAGCTCTTTTATTGATAGTGGCTCTTTCGAGGAAGGCCCAAACCATTTGTGGTGTATAGCATCGTACGTTTTATTGGCGATTACAATGGACAGACCCTCGTTTAAATGGGCAAGTAATTCTGTGTTCCTCTTTTGTGTGGCAAAACAAAAATCCTGTCGGAAATCATTTATTTGGATATCTAAGGGCGCGATGCTGTTTATTTTCATCTCTTTTAACAGCTCAAGCCCAACCACCTGTTGAATCAAAACGGCATCAACTTTACCGGTTTCGAGTAATTTAAAAGACTCTTCGAAGGTGTGAGTCCTGTATATATTGGATGAGAGGTTTTTCCGTTGTAAATATTCATCGGCATTGTCTCCCCGCATCACGGCAATGGATCTGCTTTCGAGGTCTTTTATTGAATGGATACCTTTAGTACCTTTTTTAACAAAAATGGCCCCGTGTAATTGGAGATATGGCATAGAGAACTCATAAAAAGGTTCCCTTTCCGGGGTCCTGCCCATCAATGGTAATGCATCGATTTTCCCTTCGGCAAGGTCTTGTTTGATTTGGTCCCATATCCCAATTTTAATCGTAACTTCCATTCCGACTGCTTTCGCGGCGGCCCTGAACAGTTCTACCGAAAAACCATCGGCCAGGCCATTTTTATCAACAATGCAATAAGGAGGGTAATCGGGTTCCGATGCTATTACAATGGTTGACTTAAGTTGGATACTATCAATGGAGTGTGCCTGTTTATTTATTCCAATAAATGTAATTAACAATGCAGAAACGATGATGGTCGCTTTTTGTCCGGTTTTCATAGTTTACATTTTTTATGAAGTCAACCCACTATCTATGCCATTTTGGTCAAGAATGTTTTTCAACCTTTTTACTTCCTCTCTCAACTCTGTAATCCGGAACTCCCGGTTGAGTGTAATTTCGCGGAATTTTTCGAGTTCCAGGATTTTAATTTTCAACTCCTTGGTTTGTTCCTTTACTCTTTCTTCCAATTCATTTTTGAGCGATAAAAGTTCATCTTCGCTATTTTTGCGGTCTGTTATATCAATAAAGGATATAATATTTATACCGCCAATGGGTTCAAATCCAATCTCAAGGCACCGCAAACTGCCGTCTTTGCAGGTAACCATGCTCTCTATCGGGCTGACTTTCGTGTTGGTCTTCATGGCCCTCTCGATAGCAATATCGCTTTGTTTCCTGATTTTTTCCCGGTATTCCTCATCAGGATAAGCACGTGGCCACCACTCATCAACCGAAGGTATATCGTCAATAGTATATCCTGTAATTTCTTTAAATTTTATATTTGACATTATCCCATTTTGGTTACTGTCGGATACAACAAAACCAACCGGAGCCAATTCAATCAATTTCCGGAACTTTTTTTCGTTTTCTTTCAGGTTTTCTTCAATGGCCTTACGTTCGGTGATATCGGTGGTAGTTCCAATGTAACCAATAATTTTTCCGCTTTCATCCTTTTGAGGGACAGCTTTCCCGTTTACCCAGGCTATGGTACCATCACTTTTTAAAAAACGGTATTCCGCCACCGAAAATGAATTATCAGCAACGGCTTGTTTCCATCCTTCAATAATCGGATTACGATCATCGGGGTGGATGGCATTTAGCCAGCCGGTACCAACGGCTTGTTGGAAGTCAATACCTGCAATTTCGCACCATCTGGGATTTACATAAGTGGTATTGCCGAATGTATCGGTCCTGAAAATTCCGACTGGGACAGTCTCAGAAAGTGACTTGAACAACTGTTCGCTTTCTTTGAGCAATTCATTGGCAATTTTATGCTCCTTTGCCACAGCCTTATGCTTAAGAATGGATTTTATGGTTGGTGAAAGACCCCGAATGTGTTTGGCTGTTTTAATTACGTAATCGGAGGCGCCCATCTTTATGGCTTGAATCGCAATTTCCTCGGAACCTGTACCTGTTACTATAATTACAGGCAATTCCGGATCTTTATTTTTTACAATATCTAATACCCGCAGTCCATCGAAGCCAAGAATGTTAAAATCACTCAGTACCAGATCAAATTCATACTCCAGGAGATATTTTTCAAACTTCTCGCGGCTATCAGCAGCAATCACTTCATATTCATTCTGCTCTTTCTCCAAAGCATCTTGAATCAATATCCTGTCATGAAAGCTATCGTCAACATGTAGTATTCTGATTTTTGGTTTCATCCGTAAATAATTTGCATCAATATGAACTGTTTTTTAATAATCGTTTTCTTAACATTTCCTTTTTTCTAAGCGACTTTGCGTTAATCCTCTATCCTCTATTTTTCTATTCTCTATTTTTCTGTTTATTTACCACTCAGAAACCCAGAGTCCATGTTTTACTATAGGGTTAAGGGTTTTCAGGGGGTTTGATATTTAATGAAAACCAATAATCGTCTATCTTTTTCACTACTTCGGTAAAACCTTCAAACGAAACAGGTTTCAACAGGTAACTATTTGCCCCAATATCGTAGCTTAGTGCCCTGATCGCCCTCTTCCTTCGATGAGGTGAGAATAACAATTGGAATACGTTTCAGTTTTTCGGTGCTTTTAACCTGCCTTAATACTTCAAAACCATCAATCTTTGGCATCTTCAGATCAAGTAAGATTAGCGCCGGGATGGGAAATTCGTCCCTATTTGCATACTTATCTTTACCAAACAGGTAATCAAGTGCTTCCTGACCATTCCGGGCTACATGGATGGTGTTTTTAAGACGGGCTTCTTTGAAAGCATCCAGGGTGAGTATTACATCCATGTGGTTGTCCTCAACTAACAGAATATGGGCTTCATTTTCCATAGTTAAATGTTTAATTAGGTTTAGGTAAATTTACATAAAATGTTGTTCCCTGATCCACCACCGAATCAACCCAAATGATTCCGTTCAACATGGTTACCGATTTCCGGACTGTGGCAAGGCCGATTCCGGTTCCCGGATAATTATCTTCGCTATGCAGCCGTTGAAAGATGTTGAATATTTTTTCCCAATATTCTTTAGGGATGCCGATACCATTGTCGGAAATTTTCAAAGTCACATGTTTGGCATCTTGTTCAAAGTTTATTTTAATTTCCAGGGGAACATCTGTTCTCCGGTAGGTTATGGCATTATCAATTAAGTTGATGAAGATCTGCTGCAATAAAATCTCGTTGCCGAGTATTTCCGGTATCCCTTTTTCGACAAAAAATGACGCCTCCACGTTTTCAAGTTTCTGCCTAAAATCGGAATGGACGGTATCAATAACTTTATTGAGTGAAATAGGGTAAATATCAATGGATTTGCGCCCCAGGCGGGAATATTCAAGCAAATCGTTAATTAAATGCTCCATACGGACACTGGCCTGCACAATATAATCCATGTACTGCTGACCCTCGTCGTTCAACGATTCACGGTGCCTTTTCGATAGTATCTGCGAGAACCCGAAAATGGCCCGGAGAGGCGCCCGCAAGTCATGCGATATGGAGTAACTAAACGACTCCAGTTCCTTGTTTATAGCAGCCAGTTGGGCTGTCCGCTCATTCACACGTGCTTCAAGGGTCTCATTTAATTTCTGGATTTCCTGTTCGGCATTTTTACGTTCAATCAGTTCCACCCGCAGTTGTTCATTTACAATATTCAACTCAATTGTTCTTTGGGCCACTTTTAGTTCAAGATGTTTGTTGTGGTTTTTCTTAGCACGATAAGCCATAAAAAGGCTAAGCACTAAAAATACCACCAGTATAATAATTACAACAAACAAATACATAATATTGCGCTGGCGGTGAATGGTTTGCCCCCTGTCTTCCAGGACTTGTAACTGCGATTGCAATCTTGATTCCTTTATTTCAATTTCTTTTTGAAGCCTCGCCAACTGCTCCTTACCTTTTTCAAGTTCACTTTTCTGCTTTTTAATATCCTCTGATAGGAGATACAAAACCCGTTGCTGTTCTTTTCGTTCTTTAACCAGTAATTCCAGATCGGCCTGCCGCCTATTTAGCAACAGGCTCTGCGATACAAGTGTTTCCTGTTGTCCCGAAATCTGTTCCGATTGTCTCAGCAAACTATCTTTTGCCAGTTCGGCCTCTTTTGATTTGTTACTAATCTCCATTTCAAGGGCAACCAAATTGCTTTCGTAAGCCGCCAGCTGCTTTTGAAGGGTGAACAGGCTTTTCTGTCCTTCGCGGTATAATTGAGCTACATCTACTTCGGTTCCACCCACGAAAATAACATCGGGTAAAATGGTTAATTGCTGATTAATGATGTTTGATTTATTGATTTCGAATTTGAGCGATCCTTCCTTTAAATCGTAAAAATTTATCATAATAAGCCGCTTATCTTCATATTTATCGCTTACAAGGAGGATGTTGTGGTTTTCAATCTGGCTATAAATGGAAATTAACTGATCGCTTTTGTCTTGCAATACAAAAACAAGTTGCAAATCAATCATTCCGGTATAATTTGTTGCTGACGAGATTCGTATGGGTTTGTTTCTTAACTTCCTTGTCTTTGAAAGATTTGTCATTTCACGGATGATGTTTTCATCGTTTCCGATGATGAGAAAATGAAATTCTTTCAGACTGTCCTCATTTTGCCATTGAATATTTTTTGCAATGCTGTAAATATAAGCACTTATGGCCACAGGCCGCTCAACTTGCTGAGCATTGCTGAATAAACTTATTGATAAGCAAAATGCCAAAACTACATGATAGAAAATACTCCTATAGTTCATACTCTTAAGGTATCAAGTGAGTTAACATTAACCGGGAGCGTACTGGTTATTTTACTATAAAAAATGAATCCGTAAAAACCAAAAATACGCTTATATTACTAATAACCAATTAGAAAGAACCTAAAAAAAGTATATTCAATATTATTTAAAAGTATAACCTATCGTTAAGAGTACCGTCCGTTGCGGTTGCCTATACCTGTCGGGCTCCCTATTCGATGGGTGATAATATTCTTTGTCAAAAATGTTTTTAACCAGTAGTTGCGCTGAAAAGTTTTTATAATCCAACAAAGAGAACGTTCCATGAAATACAAGGCAAGGATCGATATATATGCTGTTTGTTGTTGCTATAACTTTGTAATTTTCACGCTCCCCAATATAATTTGCCCTAAGGTTAAGTTTTACATATTGGTTTATGGAATAGGTAATACTGGCATTCGCCGTATGTTTGCTAATCTCGGGGATTGGGTGTTTCAGTTCATCACGGCTTTGATTAAAGGTATAGTTCCATTGCGATTTGAATTTACCTGCAATATATTTTACATTCAATTCAAAACCATTTGTTTCTATTTTACCACGGTTCACCCAACGGTAGCTTTCATCTAAAAATTCTTTTTTAATGGCCTCATTCAAAATGTTTTTATACCCAATAAACGCAATGTCAAAGTTAGTTGTTGGCGAAACCTGGATGGCTGCTTCAAAGGAGCGCATTTTTTCGGGGAGCAAACCACT